>JADEYI010000063.1_pt1 | contig 203816 bp, 278 predicted proteins | sample 8542331 | NCBI WGS metagenome assembly JADEYI01 (sample SAMN16510988, study PRJNA670497) | mine drainage metagenome | isolation source: biofilm near Copperflume 1 | place: Germany: Marsberg coppermine Kilianstollen | collected 2018-02
TTGGCAGCCTTTACATGCAGCTTGTCTGCAGACGCACCTTGCCTTCGGCAGGAAACGTGTGTAATAATAATAATTATAATAAAAGTTACTGCTCAGGCACATGGAACCGCATGCATTAAGCTGCCCTTACCGCTGCTTGCACATTGTAAGATTGCAATCTGAAGCAGCTGCAGAAACAGCAACTGTCCCCATGTATCACCGCATTCAATGCAGCAGCTGCCTTGCAGCTGCTTCAGTCAAAGCCAGCATGCTTTTTGGCTGTGCCCTTCTGTGTGACAAGGGATGTGCACTGTTTTCTCAGGAGTGCAAGCTAACTACTCAGGCACAAGGAAATTCATCTATGCGGCTGCAGTCACAGCAATTGACCCTGTTGCCGGGCCCTTCTTTGCAACAACGGTTGTGCAGCTGTTGCGGTTGAGTTTGCCCCTGCGCCACTCTCCATTGTAGACCGTGCCCTTTGCGGTCGTCATAATCCCCCGGCCGTGCCGCAACCCTTTCTCAAATCCCCCGACGTAACTCGCCCCGTTTGCATATCTCAGTGCCCCCAGACCGTGGAACTCCCCCTGTCAGCCAGTCAATCGGTTGATTAATCAGTCATTTCTGCTCGATTAGTCATGTTCTTTGTGAGCGACTCACTCAGTCAGGAAGTCGATCAGGTAGCCCGCCACATCCAAAGTCTGGCATGTAAAGCAGAAGGATTGCAACCAAGTGCTTTGCCATCACTCTACAGCTGATCAGCTGCATGACAGGTGGCCTATCTCCAGCATGCACAAAATTTGCATGCATAGACAAAGTACAGGGTCTCCAGTAAAATAATATTGCAAAATGCCTGCTCCATGACCAGGAAAACAGGAAAATGATACCACACCTGGGATAATGCTCCAGTGTATGCGCTGCCGTCCAGGAAGTCTACGGACCCTGCTCCATGCAGCAGCCCGATACGGAACGTGCCCGTAGACGAGCTGCCGTTGCCGTAGCGGTAGCTGCCGCGGCCGTTTGGCTTGCGCTCGCAAAACTCCCCCTGTAGAACCCTCCGCCGGAATAGTTTATCTCCCCCAAACCCTCCTTCATATTCTGCTTCCACTGTCCAGTGTACACCACATTCTGCGCATGACACAGTCTTTAGCCAAATTAGTGATACATATTTGTGCACATTTAGGTGGCACCTTCTGGCATATTGCAGCATGAGCTCTGGATGTCTGGGATATGGTGCTTCTCAAACAATTACCATGGCAGAGCAAGCAGTGGCTTTGACAAACGAGAGCATTCCCAAGCATCCTAATTGCACTCAAAATGTGCGCAATATGCCATGATCACAGGTCAGCAAACCCAAAGTCGAAGGCCATGTGGCATATACACGCGGGGCGTCTGCAGCCGCATCTGCAGGGCCTACTAAATTCCGCAGCCTAATGTCATTACGGGCAATAGATGCTTTTTGCTGTGTGCAGAAGGCTGGTAGTATTGCAGCGGCTGCTGCTGCAACCAAGATACTCGCCGTGCTGTGTATTCAAGGACCCACCAGGTTTCAGAACAAACAGACTGGGGCTAAGCGATGTTGGGCAGGGTTGTTGATGCTAGCAAGGAAAGAAACATCACCTTCTCGGTCCGGTAGCAGCCAAAGCCGTGGCGCATGCCACTCAGGAAGCCGCCTACATACGAGTCTCCATTTGGGTAAGTCTCCCGGCCCTGGCCGCTGATCTGGTCATTTGCCCACTCGCCCTCATAGCTGTAGTCATTTGCCTGGCGGTAGATTCCGATGCCGTGCCTCTTTCCACCCTGCACCCACATTTCAGGAAGTAAATTCAGTTTTTTTGCAGGCTTGGGCATGTTTTATGTGCGGCCTGCCTAAGTTTTGCACTGGCCTTTCGTGAGCAAATTGCGTCAAGAAATGCTGGAATGGGCTTGCTGGTCAGCTGAGCAGAGCACGCTTCAAAGGTGTGCTTATGTGAAAGTCACTGTGGGTGGAATGCTGCACGAGGCAGTAGCTTAGGACAGTGGAAAGAGCTCTGCACAGCTCAACCAAGTAGCACATCTGCAAAAGCTGTTGCAGGGCACAGTAAAAAGCAGTGCAAACATTGGCGGAATCTGCTGTTGCACCTTGAAGCCTCCGATGTATGCGCCGCAATTCGCGCACAGCTGCTCTCCATGCGTCACCTCGTCTTGCAACTCAGCCGATGCTTCTTTCCCGCCAGCTTTCCCAGCTTCTCCCGGTTTCACCTCCTGCCCAGCTTCCTCTGGCTTCTCAACGCCAGCGCTGGCATTAGCTATATTCGTGCCTTCTGTGCTCTTTGTGTCCGGCAGAGGCGAGTCGTCTCTGGTCACCCTGGTTGACTCGTGCATGGCTGCCTTTTGCGCGGCTGCATGCAGCTTCCGGGCAGCTTCCAGCATGCTGTGCGCAGCTTCCGCCTTGGGATCCTCTTCAATGACCCAGCAGGGGTAGGAACCCTCAAGAGGCTGCATCATTCAGAAGGCTGAAGTCAGCGACAGTAGTTGAAATGACTTCACCCTGAAAGAGCCGATCTGACACTGCTTCATCTTCTTTCCTGTTGTGCAAGATTCTTGGTGTTCTGCGTTCTGCTCGCCATGGACAAGTTTCAGCACAAAGCAACAAGGAAGAGCCTGCATCTAGAAATTTTAAATGCCCAAGGCCACGCAAGCAGACCGAGTGAGTGATTCTGCATTGCTTGCAATCTCTGATCAGGCTGCTAAAGGGACCTAAAAGCTTGCTGTGTTCAACCAAAGATTCGCACAGGGAGCTAGCCAGACTGCATTAGAGGTTGGAAGTTGGAAGATTTACTACACGCCAACACAGAGGCGCTTGCTTCCGCCTGGTTTCCAGAATAGTTCAGACTGTCACTGACAGGTTCATCGGAGAGTCCTAGGCAACTTGAACAGTGCTCTCTTTAGCTGCAACAAAGAGAAATTTTGCAGGCAGAACAGACCTCCAGCAAATTGACTGTGTGGCATCCTTTGCGCTCACATTGCGGCGGGGCGGGCGTGCTGTATGGTATCTCCTTGGTAGCAGCCTTCTTTGAGAAAAGAAACCTGCAAGATGAGCTAATCAGTCAGGCTTTTGGGGAGGCCTTTTTTCTTCTTGAAGAAGCGCCTGTCAAGGACGGCTCTACAGTGTCAATCTAAAGGGCTTTTACGGAGAACTATTCGACTTCTTTATCTGGTCGAAATGAAACACTGGAAGATCGGCTGTAAGACGTGCAGAGAGCTGCCAGAAACTGGACTTATGGCGAGGAGATATTGCAATACGCAAACCCCTTTGGATTGGCCTACACGTAAGCGAGATCTCACCTGCTGAAACCCATTGTCTGCTTCTCTCTCTTCCTTGACGACACTCTGCAAACGATGCAGGAAAAACTGTGGTGCCGCAGATGAAAGAAGGTGTCTGCTTCACGCTTGGGTATTTTGCTTGCCACACGGGGTTTCTCGAGGGTTCTCTTGCGCTTCGAACACTCAAGATTGTATCAGAATTTCTTGCTCAACGATTCAATTAATCTTGATTGCCTGTCGCTCGCAGCTTCTAGATTGTCCTGAGTGCAAAGTCCCCTGATATTTGTTTTTCCCCTCCGCAGCTGCCAGCAGGTGCATTGCCGTGGGCCTGCGCCGCAGCATGTACTCTTCTGAAAATTCCGCAGCATCATTCTGCATATCCATCATTTGTGGTGTCTGGTGTGATGTTACGATGAAGTAGTGCTTCTGCCGTTCTGAAGCCTAAAGAAGCTCTCGTTCGTCCGTCGCAGGCCGTTGCTCTACGTTATGGCGGGTGCAAGGTGATATATTGGTCCTCTGAAACACACTCTTTAATCCTTACGCTTATATGAAAACCCGCAGTTTATATTTAAACAGCGTTTGCTAACGCTGCGGCAAATAGGCTGAAAAGTGAACGAATAGGAGTTGATGATCGCCACTCATACAAAATATTATTATTATTATTATTATAGGAGTTGATATTCAAGTACCCCAAAGTCTGAGCTTAACACTGACACCTCAGAGGCAAAGCCGCTTGGTGCTGCTCTGTTTTGTGTAAAGCAATCAGTCATATACTCAATGTATCGAAGCCGCCAAGTCAGACACCTTTGGCATTTACCCATCGAGACGTGTCAAAAGCGAAGCGATAGTCTGGAGGATGTATTTTTATTTGTAAGCTGTACCGCACATTAATGTGAAGCCAAGCTCTTGATGCATCATGGGCTTGGTGCATGCATTGACGTGCCTTCATTGCACCAGCACTGCAAGCAGAAACCTTCCATGCATGTGGCCTGTGATCAGTTCTGCCACATCAAAGGGTTGATTGCTTTTGAATTGGTGTTCAGCCATCTCCAATGCCCGTATCCATACAGCCCTACAGCCCTGGCAGATAATCCTCATGCCAGCCGGCTTGCTCCCTTCATGAATATTCATTGTGGTCCCCAGCATAGTCTTAAGTACATTTGCTGTCGCTCAAGCAATTTTCACTGTGGCGTCTGGCTGGCAGAAATCACTACTTAGATCGGTCAGCTGCATGCTCTGCCAAAGCATGCATCGCTCGGGACCTGGAGATTAAAAGTGTCAATATTCTGCAAGCGCTTGTTTACCTAAGGGGCACAGAGAAGCACATGCCACATGCCAATCCTTCTCAGAACAAGCACAACAACGTACAGCCCCCCATGCTCAAATGACATAAGTCACGCTGACAGGATCTGACACTTTGACTGCCCCTGCAATCTCTATTAATGCAGCGGGTTCCGGTCTTGTGTCAATAACCACAGCCGACACTTGTGCCATCCCCACAATCATGCATGCTGCACTCTCTGCGCTAATACCATTAAACTCATCCCTCGCGCATGCACTACTAGCATTATGCTAGAGGTCCCTACACGTTGCTGAGCGATATGACTGAGTGGAGACCACTTTGGCGTATAGACCCCCGTGCTGAGTCAGCTGTGTGTGGGTACCTGTCTCCGCAACGTGCCCTCCGTCCAGCACCACTATCTGCTCCGCCGGCTGTGAGAAACGACAAGCCGGCACTCAGATGGTCAACTCAAATGTCAAAAGAAGTTTTGAGCAAGTGCACTGGCATCTGCTGCTGCTGCACTGGAGGGAACTTTTTGCTGCCAGTGCTGTCCCTGCTGGGCGCAGTGGAAAAATTTCTGCCATTGACAGCAGAAAGCTGTCTAGTGGTAGATGCTGAAGATCCAGGTACCATTACGCTATTCTGCCACAATTGTAAAAGTACAGCAAGGAGCCATTCACTTCTGACCACATGTCTGTTGTAGGGTCAAAGTGAGTTCGCGAGTGAGTCAGTTTCTTAATGATAAAGAGGGATCGTTGCGTGCCTTGACCAGCGCGAGGAGCATGCAATGCACTGTCCCCGCCTCTCCTTAGTCAGCGATGACTAAGGCACAAGCAAGAGGGAACGCCACGCGCCTTGAGCAGAGCGCACGCGATGGCGATTAGAGCGTCACTCCTTGTCAAAAGAGCACTATGTGAACTTCTTTTCTTGTTCTGGAGGAAGGTCCCCTGGCACTGTTAATGTCCCCTGACAATAACAGTGAAGACACATTAGTCCCTGATAATAAGGCAAAGCGAGAGGGAACGCCTCGCGCCTTCAAGTAAGCGTGCGCAATGCAAGTCGTTGTCGCTGGCAGCCCGGTCCTCGGTAACCCACCAGCGTGTCATATCCCTGGGGGAGCTGCACCATGAACTCCGCCGCATTGGCCGCCTGAGCCGCCGCTTCGACCTTGGCCCGAGAGCAGGATCCGTACGACGCGTACGCTATGTTGTCCGCTATCGAGCCTGTGAAAGCAGAATTCCTTTTCATGAGAAGGAGATCCTGCAGTAGTGCTCTTTGCTTGCAATTGAGTGCTCTCAGTGCACAAAAGATCTGCAGTGTCCAGAAGGTTGTGGAGTGTGCATTGAGCAAGAGGCAGAACCTGGAAATGATCAGACTTCCTCAGCACGGATGAGTGAGCAGCAGTTTCCTGACAGTGCCTATGGAGAAGCAGAGTTTCTGCTGTGCCTCTGATTACCAAGCATTGAAGAGAACATAAGGTTGGGTTGGACTTCAAGACCTTAGCGTGCTAATTTTGCCTGGCATTGAGCGCCCGGCATCCTGTCAAAGAATGAAATCACCGCTTTGGCACGCATTTTTTTGTACAGCCAGAAAGTAATTATACAACACAGAAAGGCGACATGGACACTGACGGCTATAAGCATGGCTTAGAGCAAGGGCAGGGATGGGTGCATACGTGGCGCATTCTAAACAGGTGCTTGGAAACAAGGGCTTCACGCATACGAAAGGCTTACGTGTGTGGGACCAAGGGGACAGCTACCAGGGAAATGTTAAATATTGTGCAAAGTGGCCTTGGTAGTTACACGTGATCAAGCGGTAGCAGTGACAAGGGCAATTGGGAGATGGGCAACATGCAAGGAGAGGGCGAATTTACTTTTGCCGCTGGGGAGAGGTACCCCGGCACAGTGCCGCACAGTGACAGCCCTTACAGAGTGACAGGCGAACCTGCTGAGCAGATAAGACACCTCTTGGTCACAGATCTTCAATTACGGTGCCTACCTCGAATACTTGCGGGTGACTGTGAATTTTGGTCTGTGCAATGAATCACTCGCAAAATTTTGCCAGAGATTTCATGAGCCTGATAGTCCAAGGATTCGGGTCCAAGTACGGTGCAAGATTTATCTAGTTCGAAGTTCAAGTCAGGATCGCTGCTTAGATCCAGACTCAACAACAAATGCAGCTCCTGCAATTAAATTGGTTCGGAAATTTTCTTCTTGAAAGTGTATCTAAGAAGAGTTCAAACATGATGAAGTCTCATTGCTCTTTGCAAGCTGCCACAGCAGTCACGGAACCCTACCTCGGTGGGGTTTCTACAGTTCAGCGATGAAGCTGCCGTACTCTGTGAGATCGAAGTGAGCAGCTTCAGCGTCGTAAACTGGTGTTCGTTTGCACCAAAATGCAAGCCGGCGTGCACGACAACAGCCACGTTCCCAAGAATCCTTCGTAGTTTAAAGTGCGATCAAGGAATTGCCGCATCGAGGTAGACCTCAATAGCTCCAGCCCTCCATCAGCCTGATCGGGCCAAAAAAACAGAAATTCTATCCATGGTGCTGCTGCAACTCGCTGGAGGGAGCCTCGGCTTCAATGGAAGCGCTGATCCCTTGAATTTGGTGAGGGCACATATCCCATCATCCTGTTTGTGATTTAGCGGCCCAGAATTGGTTTCGTGCAGTGCTCAAATGTTTAATCCTCACCTTTTTCGCGTCACACCTGACGTTCATGTCTACTAGTTCGTGATCTGGCATTCTGGCTTGCTGCACGGTCTCACTGTATCAAGTCAAAGCACCCCAGGGGTTTGGATCGGAAGTTCCTAAGTGCATGAACAGAAGACTTACATTGTAGAGATCACTTGAAAAGCTGAAAATAAGAAAATCAAGTGGTCTCAGCTATGCTGCGTGCGCCTAACGTCCGTACTACAAACACATTTTGGCTGTGAGCACAGAGGTGTCTGCATGCCTCTGCAGCTGTCCACAAAGTGCTCAAAAGACGCTATCTCTTGCCTACTGCACCTCTTCATATATGTTGTCTGACAGGCAATATTCTTGGTGAGCAGCCATATGTACACGTGCCTGATGCTAGATGACCTTGTGCAGGATCATGTCTCCTGGAGGATTGATTAGTGATGGGCACAAGAAGGGGTGCAACAATATTGCAATGCAAGAAGAGTGCCGGACCATGAAGAGATCCCTCCAGGCAAATGCAGCCCTCTGCTGCAGCCAAGCTCTGCAAAGGTGAAGCCTCTACACTTTCAGAATATAGAGCAGCAAGAGAAATTTTCAACTCTGCAATCTTTCACAGAAAATTCAGAAAGTACAGAAAATTCAATGCTGTACAGAATGACAGCAGACTGCCCTGCTATACTCCCAGATTCCTAACACGCTTGCGCAAAGGCTGCATGGGAAATATTTCCTTTGTCTTAACACTCGGATGGTCCCATAAAGATGTCACAATGATAGCGTCAGCCTTTATTTCATAAGATTGCAACACTGACTCAAATCTCTTGGCTGCCCCTGCGCAGGGCTTAAAGGAGCAGTTGGAGCTGAGAAAGACAGTCATATCAGTTGTGACAGTGCTTGCGGCAAATGTCAGCTTCATCGTGACATAAAAATAAAATTTCCCCTGGAGGCACCGTTTCTGGGAGAACTGCCTCTATTGCTCAAAAGCAGTTTTTCTCATTCTCAACAGCCTTGTTTTTCTTTTTGCCCTCGGAGCCACAGGGGTGGCTCTGGTAGTTCCCTGGCTGTAACTTACTGATGAAAGGCAGCCGGCGGTCAATTACTGGATAGGAGCCGGCCTGATTCTGCTGGTATTATGGTGGCGTGTTTTACTGCCGCCTTTGCAAAAGGAGGCCTTGTGACTGGCGGCTACGCTGCTTGGGAGCCGAGCTGTGGGGTCCTCCCCTGTGACAAAGGGAGAATTACAATTGCCTCGCATACCATTTCAAATCCATAGCCCATGATTCACCCTCGTGGATAGCAAGTGTTCCAATCTCCTTTGATACATGTCCATTCATAGTCCATTCATTCTTCGCGTGATGATAGTTATTGTTATCGACATTTGCCCGCCATCCAGCCTGGCAGCGCAGAACGCAAGGGGCGATGCTGTGTGCCTGCTGTGCAGGAAAAGTACGCCTGCATTGCAGCAAATGTGCAAGAGTTCATGACACCGCAGTCAAAACTTCCAGTGCAAGCATTTACGACGTGCCTTGAAAGCATTTGACAACATGGCAGATCTAAACTAGAAGAATCGCACATATCATGCTCTCACTGAGTCAGTTGTTTCTGGGAGTTACCATCACAGTGTACAGTGTAGGAACTGGGCATAAATTCATTCCCAATCAGAAAATTTCGCTTGACAGCAGTCACAAAGCCAATTGCCAAAGCATTTCAGATAAATTATTGCATGATAAATCTTCTCAGGGAAGGAAATGATGACGGCGTGCATGAAGAGAGAATTCACAGGGCCACCAGAACATCTGCGGCTCTTGGAATCATCACGAGTCACGCATGAAAAAGATCTAGATCCAAGGACCATAGCATGTATTCGTTGCTGCCACCAAGTCATATATTTAAGCAGAGTGAGAATGTGCAAATGGGAGCACTTTTCAAATCGGTCCGTGCGAGCTCTCACCACCGCAGTACTCAAAACCTACAACTTGGGCCTGGAAAAGCTCCCTGCCCAGTCAATCCAGTCTTGCATCCTGTACGCCATGTATATTGGCCTGAATTCTTTGTCAATGGTCTTGCTAAAACTAGTCATCTGACTGCTAATGCCTTCTACAGAATTGATTGACATGTCTTTAGTAGCTTGCATTCTCTGTTTGTCCTTTCAGGCAGCAATTTGAAGTGGGGCATCAATGAATGGTCAGCACAACTTCAGCTGATGCGGCCTATAAAAGCTGCTCAGTGTCACAGAGACCGTGTTGACAGCTTGAGCCGTCATGACGGTTGTTTGGGAGATTTTGGGAGACATCACCGTAAAATTTCTTTCTGATTGTGCACCATGATAATTTGACCCATAGTTTGTTCAGATTGCCTTGAGCAGTCACCCACACTGTTTCTACAACTTTACTGAGTTGGCACACCCTTGTAGAGGTCACCCCCGTACGCAAGCTTCTTATGTGCTTGGGGTACAGTGCTATGGATATATTGGCCCTGGAGGACAGTAGGCTGATCCCCTTCCACATACACCTCCCAGTGGGCCTATCCCATCAGGGCTGCAACAGCTGCCTGAGGGGCAGACAGCAAACCTCGGTCCACAAGCCGCGCTTACGTGCAAACACGGCAGGCTGTGAGCGCCAGAACAGCAGGTTAACACAGCAGGACCTGTGTATTATGGTTTATCGTATGGCCGATGGTGACAGACTGCCTGAAAGAGATAGGTTCCACAAGGATTTCTGGGAGTGCTGGAGGAAGCTCAATTTCAAAATTTAGACTCTTTGGAACCAGACGATGTCATTTGCAACGCAAAGGGCAGAGATGAAAATGTAACGATTTACCGATGACAGTGAGGGTCTGCAGGGATGCCGTGGCAAACAATCCTGCGGCACCGTGAAGACTTCGATAAACAATTGCACCAAAGTACAAGGGCATTCTAAAAAAATATGCATTGCTGCAGATTTTGTACAGAAGTTTTATTTGCATATGATAAAGCCACAGAAAGGAACGTCTCGGATTCCGTTCTGTCGTACCCAGTACGATGAGCACAATCACGGCGAGGTGCTGCAGTCGGAACATATGGACGCGCAACAGCAGCGTGAGAAGATATCAAGAATGATTTGTTTCGGAGAAAGCGTGTGAAGATGTGCCAGCTTTGACGTCCTTCGAAGGCTACAGGCTACTTCTGCCAATTAGTAACTGTGAGGGTTACATCTATCCGCGCACTTTGTGCAACTGGTTCCATCAAAAATAATTGGCTGCAGATCCACTGCATCATATCCTCAGCAAGCTATCGATGTTGTAACTACAATCGATTGCGAGCGGAGTCGGTGTTGTTGCGCTTCTCCAGGTTGTCGTACGTTGGAGGTAGGGTTCTAATCTGCGCAAGCTGAGCAGTTTACTTGTTATCCACGTACTACCAACCTCTGTTCTCTCTCATTAGAGGTCTATTGCGCTGTTCAGTAAGCTTAAGGTGGGCGGGCAATCCGACACTCCGATCAGCGCTACTAGCAGTTTACATTCCAGGGTTCAGTCCCTCCGGCAAACAGCACGGCAGGTATGTGTCATTGATAGATCGGTCTCTGGAACCTCTTACGGGTAAAATATAACGTAAAAATTGCTGTGATAGTAAGTGGGGTCCGTTGTCGACTGCGCTTGCAATTTACTGTGCTGGCATCAAACTCACGTTTCAAGTATTGCAGGTGCAAGGGCATTTCAAAGCGTCGCCGATCTGAGGGTAATCGAAGTCACTGTACACAATGTATTGCAGCTCAGTGGGCAGTGCGATCCCCTTCCTGGCTTGTCGTTGTACGAACCTCTGTGTCTGTGCAAACACCACAGAAAATTCTGTTCAGGATATCACCCAGTATAAAATATTCTGTCCAATGCATATACTTTTGCGCATATCAGTCATTGTTCGAGCTAGGGTGCAACTGATCTGTTGCCAGTGAGCAGCAAATTAGAATGGTCTAGCAGAGTGTAATCAGCTGTCGTGGGAGCTCCAGATTTGTGGTGGTGTCTCTGTAAAATTTGGTTGCGATGCATTGCAGGCGCTTTTGCAGGCACTGGATTCGATATTGTTGCCTACGTATGATTATGGTCCGCACTGGACATTGCCGAGTCCCAAGACTTTATGGCAAGACCCGTGCCAGCTCAGCCACTGGTTCCAAGAAGAATTCTTCAATTATCAAGGTAAATATCTGCAATAATAGGTGGAGTTGCTTGCCTCTGAACAGTATCAAACAATAACGTGCTGCCTTTTCAATGACTGGTCATATTTTGTGAATCAGATTTGCATTCAACATTATGCTGGATGTCCGACCACTTGGATTTCGCACAGTTAATCATGCGTCATTCCTGCAGTGTTGACTGGCTAACACGCCTTGGCATGCACATAAAAGTTGGCTTGCTGGGTTCTCATTATGCCCCCTGATGTTGTGCGCAGGGGTCTGGGCTGAACGAGCAGGAGGAGCTGATAGTCAACGTCATTGCCATTGTGGCAGTGCTCGTGGCCAACGTCACTTTTGTGGCATATGTCACCCCGCCCGGAGGCAACCAGCCATACTGGGGTGATTGCTTGTACAAAACTTTCGTGGCCTTTGTCTTTTTCAATGGGATGGCGTTCCTCGGCTCAGTCGCAACAGTGGCAATTGTAGTGGTGGTGCCCTGGTTGTACCCCTCAACAAAGGCAGAGAGAGTGGCCGGCGCGAACAAATGGATAGCCTGGGGCTTAGGCACGCTGGTGGCATCATTCTTAATGTTCACTGTCGCTTTTGTGCTCGCCGGGCTTGTCACTGGAGGATTCAAGGCCCCACCTCCAACCTGTGGTGTCCTCAAGTGCAAGGATGGAGGAGTGGCATGCAAGCCCAATGGTCCAACTGGTTCAATGGCACTTTTCCTGCCTATGAATGGGGTGAATGGCGAGTGCTTCCGTGTTACTCAGGTTGCGAGCGGTCGCTTCCTCAAAAATAATTACCGGGGCCCATTTGTGTGGTACAAAAACAACACCATCAATGGCTCCAAAGTAGACGGGGACGGAGTACAATTTGATTTGGATGGCTGCTTCTTGACGGTGGAGCAGATTCACAGCACAGACGCAATAAAGATATATACTAGCAACACCAACAAAGTGCTCTGCATGGCAGGGCCTCTTCCTCCTGACGATTCTGACCCGAAGGCAGCCGCCAAAGTCAACCTAGAAGATGCACTCCTGAATTTGACAACAAACCTTTGGAGGGTATCTTGGCCTAAGCCAGGCACTACCTCATATTTTATGCAGATCCATTACGCAAGAGGGTCCCCATGCAATGCTTCTGTGCGCACGGGCACGCCTGGATGTTTGTGCTCTGACCATATGGCTTTGCGCCCTGATGATCTCACTTTTGTGACCTATGTAGACCCCCGGCAGCCCTTTTTTCCAGTGGTTCACCTGGCCAAGATTGCTGGACAGCAGGATGACTCCCATGTCGACATGAGGTACAGTGGGGATCTGGACAGCAAACATATTGAGAACGTATTTGGTCAAAAGATGACCCTGTACAGCCCTGCTGTTTTCCTGCGAAAGCACGTTGCAGTGTATGACGAGCTCCAGTTTCGATGCAGCAATGCCTTTAATGCTACTCAACCTACACTTTGCCATTACAGCAGCACGGCCAAGGGTAGCGCCATGAAATGGTACAAGCCTGTAGCAGAGTCAGAGGGAGAATTCCACCGAATGTGTGGTAAGCAGCCAAAGAACGTGACATCCAGCGACATAAATACACATGCATGTGATGGGGTAGCTGTGGACACGGATGGAAAGCCCATTCTCATGAGCAAGCTGGTGGAGTCTGGGTCAGAGCTTGTGTGGAACCCAAAAGTGTTTGACGAGAACACGGCGACCACAATCCTTATCTTCTTGATAGCAATCTGTGTGTACGTGGTAATTGCAGTGATTGTGGCATTTGCTTACTATGGTTGGCCATTGCCCTTCTCTAAGAAGGGTGACCCAGTAGGTAATAACCAAGTTTGATCAAGACCTTCAAACCATGCTTTCTACTTAATTGTTGTCATTATAATTGATATAATTACAAACGCTTACTGTAAAAGGCAAGGTGCATCTGCAGAAAAGCTGCATTTACAGGCTGCCAAAATCCTTCCACTTGTTGGACTTGCTAGTGTTAAGCAGACCCAATCAATTGTGGACATGATGCTCACCATCTGGACATCCCCCCAACCCATTTTTTGAGCGACAATCTGTGCAGTCGGAACACATTTATGAACCCAGTGACTACTTCATTCCAATGAATCCCATCATAGTGCACTTGTTATCCATATCACTGGAGCACACAAGCAATCGTTGTTGCTGTTTATGCATGCAAACCCTTACACAGCATGAAAAGGATCAGCGGAGCAGCAGCAAACTCTTTGGCGCAAAGGAACGCACAAGTACCAATTGCCGGCAGACACCTTAAAGCTCCTAAACATTGCTGAGCGATAATGACTGAGTGGACACCAGTTTGGCGTATAGACCCCCGCGCTGAGTCAGTTGTGTGTGGGTACCTGTCTCCGCAACGCGCCCTCCGTCCAGCACCACTATCTGCTCCGCAGCCTGAAGATATGACACAGCCCCTCACATGATCTTCCTGATACTTTGGACAAATTCCATAACATTCCACTCTGGCTCTGGAAGTTGCTGACAATGCTCTGAAGACACTCATGTCTTGCTGTTTCTACTGATTCACCTTGTCCTAACAGATTCGATGGATCCTCAAAGTAGGCTCTCCAAAGTACAGCAATCCCACAATAGTGATATACACAGCCCATCCTTGAGCAGCGCATCCGCAGCACATTTCTGCTGCGATCAAAAAGAGCAAGTGTGCCAGAGATGCAGCTGAGCAGTGACACTTCTTTGGACGCAAATGGTAATCTGCACGTTGATGCGACCTAGCGCCCGTTTTGAAAAAGCTGGCATAAGGCTTGCTTACCCTAGACATGGCAGCCGGCTTTTTTTCTTCCTCTGAGATTGCTGCTAGAGGCAATGAAAGCCTCTATGGCACGATCGTCAAACATCTGGATTTCACACCTAGATAGTAGACAGGCGCTCTAGACCAGCACGGTCAGACACGCACCATATGGGCCGTTCCTTCATTGTTCTAGTACTGCTGCTCAAGGCCAACAGACCCTTCAAAGACATGAGCATTCACATGGGCACTCAAATTGGATGTCATACCTGGATGGTGGAGAGGCGGTGGGCGATGACTAACACGGTGCGGCCTGCCATGTGGCGATCGATGGCGGCCTGAACCTGCCGCTCACTCACAGTGTCCAGCGCACTCGTCGCCTCGTCCAGGATTAGGATGGGCGAATCCTGCGCCCGTGTCTTTCAATATCAATGTCGATTTCAAAATATCAATTTAAACCCTGCAGCTGTTCAGGGTCTATCACGCCCCTCAGTCTTGCCACGCTGGAATAAACAATTATATCTTGCGGGAGCACCGTTATAAAAAAAAACATACATTTTGGACCGTGCACCCTATCCTTCACCCTTTGTTCCGGTTGGGAAGAGCAGGCTGAGATTTAAAAATACCCCCGACAAGGTGCATGTGGCATTTTGCAGGAAGTCAGAAACACCCTGGCGAACCACAGAACATAATTTGTCGCATGTTGCCAAAGATTTGGCTCGAGTATACCCGCATCTCCACTGGACGCATTAACTGTTCAGTACTGCCAGGAGGCCTGCTTGGCCTGGCATGCTTCACCAAGTCAAGAGGTAAAGACTTTAATCAAACAGCCAGAAAAGCTGCGGGGAAGCGCTTATATAAACGTTTTAATTCTTGCTATACAGCACCAGTCCTAGGCGCTGAGGTGTGCTGACGACATTTGCGCATGACTGGTCAGCAACGACTAAAACACACACAACGCCGTTCCCTCCTCAAAGGGAACACCGCGCGCCTTGAGCAGCAAACAATGCGATGCGCTCCCACAACCTCCCTTGATTTCTAGCATTCCTGGTTCATTGAAAGAGTTCCCCGGCATTTACAGACTCAGCAACACACATCAGTCAGCGTTGACTAAGGCAAGCGAGGGGGAACGCCGCGCACCTTCAATAAAGCGCGCGCGATGGCGATGCGCTGGCGCTGGCCGCCAGATAGCAGCGCCCCCCGGTCTCCCACCAGCGTGTCATACCCCTGGGGGAGTTGCGCTATAAACACCGCCGCATTGGCCGCCTGAGCCGCCGCTTCGACGTCGGCCCGCGAGCAGGATCCGTATGATGCGTACGCTGTGTTGTCTGCTATCGCGCCTGTTAAGGCAGAGGTCTTTTCATGAGAAGGAGGTCCTGCAGTAGTGCTCTTTGCTTGCGATCTCACAGTGCATACAAATTCTGCAGTGTCCAGAAGGTTGTGGAGTGTGCATTGAGCAAGAGGCAGATCCTGGAAATGATCAGGCTTCCTCAGCACTGATGAAATGAGTGGGCAGCAGCTTTCTGACAGTGCCTATGGAGAAGCAGAGCTGTGCCTCTGATTACCAAGCATTGAAGAGGATATAAGGTTGGGTTGGGTTCAAAACCTTAGCTTGCTCAACTTTGCCTGGCATTGAGCGCCCGCATCCTCTCAAAGAATGAAATCACCGCTTTGGCACGCATGTTGTACAGCCAGAAAGTATTATGCAACACAAAACGGCGACACATAAATGGACAGCTATGAGCATGGCTTGGAGCAAGGGCAGGGGGAGGATAGGTGCATAAGTGGCGCAAGCTATACAGGTGCTTGGAAAGAGGGCTACACGCATACGAAAGGCACCCGTGTGTGGGACCAAGGGGACAGCTACCAGGGAAATATTTTATATCGTGCAAAATGGCCTTGGCAGTTGCACGTGGTCAAGGAGCAGCAGCGAGAAGGGCAATTGGGAGATGGGCAACATGCAAGGAGAGGGCGAATTCACCTTTGCCGTTGGGGAGAGGCACACCGGCAACTGAAGGTTTTGAAGTTTGCAATTGCTTGCTGGCCTGAGACAGCCAAGACAGATTTGTGTCAGATGACAGCTGTGTTTTGCAACTGCCGCACATCGAAATCTCTTATACAGTGAAGGCCAATTTAGTCGAACCTGCTGAGCAGATAAGAGTCCTGTTGGGGTGACAGATCCTCAGTTATGATGTCTACCTCCAATACTTGTTGATGACTGTGAACATTGGTCTGTGCACTGTTTGCCCGTGAAAAGCTGCCAGTACCTTCTCTAAAGTCTCGAGAAGTGAGAGATTTGGGTCCAAGTATGGATGCAAAAAGTATTTCGAAATTATAGTTAGGATCGCTGCTTGAATTCAGACCTAACAACAAGTGTTAGCTCCTGCAAGTAGATACGTTCCGAAGTTTTCTTCTGGAATTTACATCTAAAGAAGAGTTTGAAGATGAGCAAGTCTCGTTGCTCATATAGGCAGCCACAGCGATCACGGACCCTGCTGAAGGAAGATCTGCACATGTGCAGTTAGTAATTGTGGGGTGACATCTATCCGCGCACTTGTGCGAATGGTTCCTTCAAAGATTTGAATAAATTCTCCGCTAGCTCACATCATGACAATGTAGAATGAAGTAACAGAAACAATATTGCGAGCAGATTTGGTGCCGTTGCGCTTCTCCAGGTTGCCGTACGTCGGAGGTAAGCTTCTAATTTGCGCAAGCTATCCAGTCTGTTGTACTGCAGCACTTTATACATGTATTATTAACCTCTACCCTCTCTGAGCTCGGAACTTACTGCTCAGTGCAGTAACCCTAAACGTGGGCGGACCTTCCGACTTTCCGATCGGAGCCACCTCTTTTTTCAGCCCAGAATTGCGTCGCAAGGAGAGCAACCTCATCAAATGCTGCAGGGGCATGAATAGATCAAACCGTCGCCAATATTGAGGAAAACTCGGAGTGATCTGTACATATTATATTCAATTCAGAGGTCAGTGTGCTACATATTTTCGCTCCCCTAGCTAGTGTTGTCGTTGTGCATTTTGTGCAAACACCACAGTAAAATGTTCTTCGAGGCTATCAACCATGATAAAAATTATTCAATACATCTGGAAATTGCGCCTGTCAGCCATGGTCCGAGTGACCCATTGCCAAGAAGCTGCATATTATGATGGTTTTGGGCAAAAAGTATTCTGCTATCCTGGAAGTTCCAGACACTGGAGGGTGTCCCCGTGAATCTTGAATGCCTTGCGAATGCTCTTGCAGGCAACGGCTTCAATACTGCTGCATGCGTGATCATGATTCGTTCTGGACTAAGCAGACTAGATTATATGGCAAGACTACATGGCAAGCCCCGTGCCAGCTCAGGCACTGGTTCCAACACGAGTTCCGAGGTGATCATTTGCAATTTTGATGGGATTGGTTGTATCAATCAATAGCATACTCCCGTTTGTGTCATGTTGTGTAGACCACATCTGCATCTAGTATATACAATCACTTGGCCTTTGCAATGCAAGTTATGATCAACACATGATTCCTGCCGTGTTGACTCTCTAATACGCCTTGGTATGCCCATTTAGCTGGCTTGGCAGGTTCGGCAAGGTTCTCATGATTTCGCCAGATGTTGTACGCAGGTGTCTGGGCTTAACGAGCAGGAGAAGCAGATAAATAACGTCATTGGCATTTTGGCAACGCTCGTGATCAGCATCACTTTTGTGGGATACGTCAGCCCACCGGGAGGCAACGAGCCCTATTGGGAGTCATGCTTGTACCCCATTTACGTGGCCTTCGTCTTTTTCAGTGGGATGGCATTTCTCGGCTCGCTTGGAGCAATGGCCATTGTTGTGGTGGTGACCCGGTTGTACCCCTCAACAAAAAGATTGTCCGGTGCAAACAAATGGATAGGCTGGGGCCTAGGCATGGTGGTGGCCTCATCCATAATGGTCACCGTTGCTTTCGTGCTTGCCGGTCTTGTCACTGTAGGGTTTAGGGCCCCATCTCGAAACTGTGCTGTCCTCCATTGCAAGGATGGAGGAGTGGCATGCAAGCCCGATCCTGATCCAATGGCATCTTTGCTGGCTATGAATGAGGTGAAGGGCGAGTGCTTCTTTGTTTCCCGAATTGCGAGTGGTCGCTCCCTCAGTGAGACTCATCGGGGGAAGTATTTCCTAAGGTACCATAACGATAGCATCAATGGCGTCGGAATTAACGGGACGGGAGAAATATTTGATCTGGAGGGGTGCTTCTTGGTGCTAGAGAGTTTGCGTCAGTCTTATACGACTTACAGCAGACGCCCATCCACCTGGTATTCTAGCAACACCAACAGAGTGCTCTGCATGACTCTTAACAGTCCTTACCTGGAGGCAGCAAGCAAGGCCAGCAGAGAATCAGGACTCAGGGCGATGGGCAACCTGTGGATGGTGGATAATCGGTATCTTCTTCAGATTTATATCGGGCCTCTAACCAATTGCTATACGCCCTTGCCTGATAGATGTTTGTGCTCTCACCACATGGCTATGCGCCCTGATGATCTCACGTTTGTGACATATACAAGACCTCTGTATTCACCCCAGGTCTACCTAGCCAGAATTGTTGGACAGCAGGATGACTCCCATGTCAACATGAGCTACAATGAGGACCTTGACAGCAATCATATCAGGAACGTGTTTGGTCACGGCGTGATCCTGTATGACCCTGCTATCTTCTGGCGAAGAGACGTTGCAGTGTTTGACGAGCTCCAATATCGATGCAGCGATGCATTTGATGCTGGAAAACCAACACTTTGCCAATACAGTCGCACAGCCAGGGATAGCGCCATGAAATGGTACAAGCCTGTTGCAGGGTCAAAGGGAGATTTCCACCGGATGTGTGGTAAACAGCCACAGGATGTGAATTTCAGCAACGAAAACATCCATGCATGCGATGGTCTAGCTGTGGACACAGATGGGAAGGCCATTCTAATCAACGATCTGGAGGAGTCTGGGTCCGAGGTTTCGTTTTCACCAGGTTTGCATACTTCAAAGAACACCATAGCAGCGTCAATCACATTTTCTATTTTGGGTATGGCGATTGCTGTATACTTGGTAATTGCAGTGATTGTGGCATTTGCATATAATGGTTGGCCATTGCCCTGCTCTGAGAAGGGAAGGCCCATTAAGTGACCTAACGGTTCAGCCATTAATTTGATCAAGACCTTCATTCCATGCAAATTTTTAAATTATTATTATAATTATCACATGCGCTTACTGCCAAAGGCAAGGTGCATCTGCAGACAAGCTGCAGTTAAAGGCTGCCAAAGTCCTACCCCTTGTTGGACTTGCCAGATCCAAGCAAGACCCAATCAACCATGGGCATGGTGCTCAGTATGTAGACCTCCCCCTAACCCATTTTTTGAGTGATTATCTGTGCAGTCGGAGGTCATAATGTTGAGCGACCTCTTGGATCGAGTGACTCCACTTCAAGGAACAGCATCAGATTGCACTGATTGGCCCACATCACTGGAGCGCACAAGCAGCCAGTGCATGTAAAGCCTTTCACAGCATCATTTTAGAAAGGATCGGCAGAGCAGCAGCAAACCCATCGGCGCAAAGAAACGCACAAGTACCAACTGATGGCACCTTACAGCTCCTAAACATTGCTGAGCGATAATGACTGAGTAGAGACCAGTTTGGCGTATAGACCCCCGCGCTGAGTCAGCTGAGTGTGGGTACCTGTCTCCGCAACGCACCCTCCGTCCAGCACCACTATCTGCTCCGCAGCCTGAAGATGAGACACAGCCCCTCACATATCTTCCTTATATTTTTCAGCAAATTCCATGAATTCTGGCTCTGTAAGAGGCTAACAATGCTCTAGAGACGCTCATGTCTAACACTGTGCTTCTGCTGATTCCCTAAGAGATTCGATGGATCCTAAAAAATAGGCTTTTTAAAGTACAGCAACCCTACAATAGTGATGTACACAGCCCATGTCTAAGCAGCGCATCTGCAGCGTACTTCTGCTGCCATCAAAAAGAGCATGTGTACGAGAGATACAGCTAAGCAGTGACAATCCTTTGGACGCAAAAAGTGATCTGCACGTTGATGCTACCTGGCGCCTGTTCTGAAGGGTTATAAAGGGCTTGCCAACCCTAGATATAGCAGCGGGCTCTTATCCTTCCTCTGAGATTGCTGCTAGAGGCAAAGAAGGACTGTATGACACTAGCGTCAAACATCCGGGTTTCATACTAGATAGTGGACAGGCGCTCTTGACCAGTACGGTCAAACACGCACAGTATGGGCCATTGCTTCTTTGTTCTAGTACTGCTGCTCAAGGCCAACATACCCTCTAAACATTTCCTTCACGCTTGCAAACAGGTGGCACATCATGAGACCTGGTTTTCACATGAGCGATCACATGGGCATTCAAATTTGAAGCCATACCTGGATGGTGGAGAGGCGGTGGGCGATGACTAACACGGTGCGGCCAGCCATGAGGCGATCGATGGCGGCCTGAACCTGCCGCTCACTCACAGTGTCCAGCGCACTCGTCGCCTCGTCCAGGATCAGGATGGGCGAATCCTGCGCCCGTTCTTCCAATTTCAATTTCGGTTTCAAAATATCAATTCAAACCCTGCAGCTGTTCAGGGTCTACAACGCCCCTCATTCTTGCAAAGCTGGAATAAATCTTGCGGGAGCACCGTTATCAAAGAAACGTACAATTCGGACCGTGCGCCCTATCCTTCACCCTTTGTGTTGGTTGGGAAGAGCAGGCTGAGATTTAAGTCTATCCCCGACAAGGTGCATGTGGCATCCTGCAGGAAATCAGAAACACCCTGGCAAACTACAGAACAAAATTTGTCGCATGTTGCCGAAGATTTGGCTTGAGTAGACCCGCATCTCCACTGTGTTCATCAACTGTTCAGTACTGCCAGGAGGCCTGCATGGCCTGGCATGCTTCACCAAATCCAGAAGTAAACGCTTTAATCAAACAGCCAGAAGAGCTGCGGGGAAGCACATATATAAACTTTTGATTTTTTGCTATACAGCACTAGTCCTAGGTGCCGAGGTGTGCTGACGACGGTTGCGCATGACTGGTCAGCAAAAACTAAAACACACACAACGCCGTTCCCTCTTAAAGGGAAACGCCGCGCGCCTTGAGCAGCAAACATTGCCATGCGCTCTCAGAACCTCCCCGAAATTTCGCTTGCAAATTCTCCAGCTTGCCTTGTTCATTGAAAGAGGTCCCCAGCATTTACATACTCCGCAACACACATCAGTCAGCGTTGACTAAGGCAAGCGAGGGGGGACGCCACGCGCCTTCAATAAAGCGCGTGCGATGGCGATGCGCTGGCGCTGGCCGCCAGATAGCAGCGCCCCCCGGTCTCCCACCAGCGTGTCATACCCCTGGGGGAGTTGCGCTATGAACTCCGCCGCGTTGGCCGCCTGAGCCGCCGCTTCGACCTCGGCCCGCGAGCAGGATCCGTATGACGCGTACGCTATGTTGTCCGATATCGAGCCTGTGATCAACACACGGTACGAATTTTGTGAAGGCAGTCATGAGAAACAACTCATTTCCTGCAAGATATTACTGGCTGCTCCTATACGGTGCAAAAGTGCTATGCCTTGCAGTGCTGTTTTTGTGGCCATGCTCTGTTGAAGGCAGCGTGAGGTGAACCATAGTCCAACATCTCTGCAGACTGAGCTTTCCCTGGCATTAAATACAGCATTCCTCTTGTAGGATGACTATGCCGTGGCCGCGACGACAAGCACTTTGTGCAAGCGGGAAGCGACAATAAAGTAACAATAGAAACCCAGAAGTATGCGCACCTGCAAAAAGCACGGGCTCCTGTGAGACAAGAGCCACTGCTTTGGCCCACTGGCCGCGGCTGAAGCTCTGAGCATTCTGCCCTCCCAGCAGCACATCACCTGCCACAATCACAATTGTCAGCCCACTTTTTCGACCAGTGTTTCAGGAACATGGACATTGAGAACAAGTATCTTGACCGAATGCCACCCAACATGAGCTTGTAGATTATGTTCTGAGAAGAAGATCGGACTCTTCTCGAGCTGCGCCCATTTTAACAAGACCTGCACCTCTAGCATTGGCAATAAATAGGCTCCACCTAACCTCCATTGCACTTCAATCCAAAGGGCGGCACTATAATCGACAGGGCAGCCCCTTGCAATGACCCCTTCCTCCCTCCTGCCTATTGCACTCCAATCATGTTGATGCTTACATCAAGGAGGCAGTCCAGTACAGCAAGAGCAGCTTTCTTTTTTTTTGGGTTTAGGGTTTACCCCTAAATAAATAAATAAATAAATAAATGGCATCACCTGAGGTTGGCGTGTAGAAGCGCGAGATCAAAGCAGCAACTGTGGATTTTCCCGCACCCGAGTGGCCGACCAGCGCCGTCACTTTGCCGCGCGGCAGCGTCACGCTGACACCGCGCAGCACTGCGCATGACATCAGCGCACACGTCAGCGCCAGCTCAGCAGCTCATAAAATTAAAAACAATCCTAGACACAGAGTCAAGCAGGCTTCCACTGGGTGCTGCACGTGCAAGACTGCTAGAAGAAGGAGGTGGAACTTCTACGTGGAGCTAGGAAGAAACACATTCCATGCAAACACAGTGTGCCCTGACACGAAGCCATCCATGCGCTCCAGATTCCGAGCTTCCGTCAGAGGTGATGCAATTGATCGGCCTATCCTCGATGAAATGGAGAGTATGCACTGCCCGGTCCAACTGGGGATGACTAGACCAACCACATTGCCCCTTCGACAGAATTGCAGAATCTGGACAGCTGATGATACCACAGCAGCCTTCCAGAGACAACAGGAAACGTGCAGCATGACATTGCACAACATGACACCGTAACGCCGCTGATATGCTGGGGCTCACTATTCTTTGGCTCTGAGGTTCTGCTTGCCCAATGCATAAAGCACGACCGAGTCCATTAATGCGAGATATGTCATCTACACAGAAAAAAGATATCTCACCTGGGGCCTCGGGCCGTAGCGGGTACGAGAAGTCCACGTCCCGTAGCTGCAGGTCCCCCCGGCGCGCAGCGTCAACGGCGGCGTCCCCTGCGTGCGGCCCGTAAGGCTCTGCCCGGCCGGGCAGGCTGTGGGCAGCCCACCAGACGCCAGGTGGCAGCGCCGCGGCCATCGTGGGATCCGGCTCCTCCTCTGCCAGCTTCCCTCGTATCCTGCCGCACGCGCAGATACACTCTATAGATATCTGCTTTTCACGTTGCCTTAGGAAAGAGATGAAATGCTTGAAGATGTCATCGCAGTGACGGATTAGAACTACACTGCAGTCGCAATGCAAGGCGCTGATAAGGGTGACTGGTTCATATCCCCTGCTGCGTTTTAGCTTATCAGTGCGTTTAGAGAGCGACACTGAACCAAGCATGAAGATGGCTGTTGTTCCTGAATGCTACTAGTCATGTGAAGGGGATGCCGGATTGGAACCCTTCTGATGGCATTGTTCGCCGCCGAGCGCTACCCGTCTCTGCCCGTGAAAAGGAAGCAGCAGATTCCCTAATCTCCAACGCTGTGGCGACACCTACAGTGTGCGCCAGACGTCCTAGATGAGAGTGGCAACATGCTAGGGTACGCAGGACTAGGAATGCTGACCTGGCAAGGGACACGAGCGCGCGCTGCGCATCGGAGAAGGTTTGCACGCATCCCTGGGTGGCAAACACGAGCGAGAAGGTGAAGCCGATCGCCGACAGCAGCACGCGCAGAGGCATCAGCCCCCGGCTCACCAGGTAGCCCCCAAGACCGTACAACGCCACCAGCGAAGCGTGGATTGCAGCCCTGCGTACCAGCACACCGTATTCTTCATTCGTATATACTTGATTAGTCCTGCATTTGGGGAAGTCCTGTTGTTAGGAAGTCAGGGCCGCTTGCGCGTGTCAGACTCACTTGCAGCGCACATGGCATGTGACGTGCTTCTCTCCAAATCACTGAAAAGTGGGCACATTATGGAGTTGTCTTGGATTGTGCAGCCCTCAATTAGAGGCACACCACACATGCAAAGGCAACGCAATGCAAGAGATGCTGCAAGAGTGCCACTGGTGAGGAAAAGGGCGCGCCTATTGATGCTCTCCAGATTTGCCTTGGCATGCGCAAACCCCACTCCGGCGTGGTAGGACGCCATCGCGTGTTCTCCAAAACGCTCCCTCTCAAGCCCCTCCCCAGCAAATGACCTGCGCACAGCCAGATTGAAATTTTCATCAGACTCTGCACTTCTGCAACATACATAGAACACATTGCAATTGTACATATACATATTTTATGGGCAGAGCTTGTCAACCAACATCCCTGCTGACATGTAGATATAACATATTCTAGGACTTGGTGCGAGGGCCTACAGTATTTTCTCTGCCAGATGTATTCTTGGCGCATTCAAGATCTCTCAGAGCATATTGGTTGGTGCAAAAGGATCAAGCCCTTAAGCCCACATCTAAGATCAACAACCCACAGAAATTTTGAAAGGGGTGGCCTCTCCGCACTGTGGTGTATCCTTAACCCTCATCCCATCCTGGAGCCTGAAGAAATACCCGTGACAATCCAAACCCCTCACCTGACGGTTGTGATCCCCCTGAAGGCCTGATCAGCAACGCCGACCATGCGTGAGAGGGCGTTCCCTGCTGCGGCCTCCACCGCCTTGGTCTGCTTCTTGTAGCCCGCCACTACGCCAGCTGTTGCAATGATTACTAACGCCAGCACAGGCCCCAGCCGCCAGCTCAGCACGAACAGCACCTGCAGCAGAGTAAATCAGTTTTGTAACACCTAGAGGCAATGACTTGGTTTGCCGCATGAGCGATGTCTGTCTTGGTGGCACCGTATCGGGCTCAGCTGAGCACAAACAGGACCTGCGCAACTTCAGCCAGTCATGACCACATTTGGGATGGGACCATAAAATCCCTGCTTTGACAAGGCTATTCCGCCATTCCAGCACTTTGCTCCGTCATGCTGGCAGGCGGTAATACATGTGGGCTCCTCTGTCACCCCGACTTATCTCAGCAGCATCTGATGAGGAAATCTGATGTTGATAGCTAATAAATCATTGATGTCCAGCAATACAGGGAGCGATTTAGCTGTGGACTGCTTTACTGGCAGTTCTCCTGTTCTCGTCAGGAGTGCGATAAGACGCCTCCTGCCAGTGCAGCCAGTCATTGCAGCAGCGGTGTATCACTATGTCGACCTTTCAAATTCAAAGCGTTGAAATTGTAAAGCATATTGGAACTGGCGCTCACCAGCACAGACCCGATGGCTTCGAAAATGGCGCGCAGCCCCCGATCGCGCGAGACATTTGAGAAGATGAAGGATCGCAGCGAGTCCAGGTCGGAGGACAGAAGCGCTGTCAGCTCGGGGGTTGCGTGGCGATCGAAGAACTCCACCCGCTGCATCAGCAGCGTCCGGAACAGCTCCATGCGCAGCTGCCGCAGCACCTGCGCGGCAGCTTCCCCGGTGACTCAGCGCCGCGGTACTAATCCCCGGCCGGCCGCCCGGCAGCGCCAATGGCTGCTTTCGAGTATGTCCTTGAAGAATGGTCAAACAAAGAACTCAACTCTGATAATGGCTAATATTGTCCCACTGCCAACACAGACAAGCCAATTGCACGTCCTGCACATCCCACAGTGCTCAGGTGGAATCAAGCGTGTTCTCATCGTATCTGCTAATGAGCATTCCCCTGCGCAGAACATCTGAGATATCTCCCATGCCACCCCTGGCGCACCTTCTCTCCAGCAGTACACACATTGGTGATGTAGACTCGCGTCAGCAGAGGCTCCACTGTGTATATCGTCGCCATGGCCGCCAGAAAGTATGGATACCTGCGCAAACATCCCTCTTCTTCAGTAGATGCTGAAGGGTCTCTTAGGCATGTTTCTATTTCTGCCCCTGCTAAAAGGACAGCAGCTCTTAAGAGGCAGCATTAACGATACATTATTTGTCGAAAATTGATCAAGACTTGGACTGAAGAAGTCCGCTGAATACACCCAGGAGATCTGCTTGGCCTGGCATGTTTCACCAATTTAATAAGGCACCACGTCCAAAAGACAGCCACAAGAGCAAGCTTTTGATTTCTCAGCGCAGATGCAGTGCTTCAAGACATAGTCCAATACTCTCAACGCACTGCTCAATTGCATGCAAGGGCATTTGGGGTGGAAATTCCTGCAGTCGACAGGCAAGAGCACAGACCTTGAAATGGGCTGTCGGCCGGTGAGGATCTCAAACAATATGCCGCTAATGATAGGGGACGTCAGATTGCATGCGCTGCAGATGATCAGGGACAGCCCTGCAGCAACCACACCCAGCATCAGATCTTTGCCAAATCCCGCCGGGCCGCACAAGCAGTACTCTGACATGTGCATGAGCATCTTGCACCAGTTCTTATTTGTTGCTGATCTGTGATTGGGACAGCTCATCACCTGCCAACACCAGATGCTTCCGCTGCTTGAGGACGAGGCCCAGGATGTACTTATTGTCCAAGGGACCCCGAACAATGGGGACATAATCGTTCTGAGCAAGCTCCTCCCCAGTATGGTTTGCACCATTCCTGCAAGGTTTTCAACACAGTGTCGGCAATGCTCTGTCGGCCCTTGGGCTTGCAGGCAACCCAATGTGTGCAAAGTGCTACCTCCTCTCAAGATTGAAGAGGACATCGCGCACCCGCTGCTGGCAAGGCTTGCTCTCAACACCAAACGGAGTGGTCCATTATCTCTGCTGCAGAGATGTTTTCTGGTAGTGGGACTTCTTGCTGGGTGCCTGCATTGCTGTGTCCTAAAGGGCCATCGTCTGGACAGCTGTGACTGGCATGCCCTGAGATCTGTGACCCTGAAAGTCCGCCGAGCACCCAGCTGTGACGTTTGAAGGTCACACGTGAAACCATAGGCACCTGCAAGGCACTTGTCCATGGTGCCTTCCACGTTCCGCGCCCTTGTTGTCAGATTGCCACCAGCACACAATCGGGTGTTCCAAAGAAAGTTAAACAGGGCTCAAGCCTCTGAGGACAATTCTGATGTAGATTATCTTCTTGTAGGGGATGAATATTCGTTAAATTTATGAGAATTCACAATTGCGATGGAATAGGAGACTGTAGATGAGACTCATGTTCTGATATCAGAGGCCAACAAACGCCGAAGAAATGAGACTGGATGCATCGAGTCACGCATTGAAATGCCGAAGCATTCTGAGATCTGCAGATCTTAGCTGAGAATTGCAAATCTTATGCATATCAATCTTTCCGAAGCTGCCACCTCGGATGAGGCATCGGATGCATGACATGCTACCCAGATTTGGCTGCAGCATGATCATGAATATGAAGTGTGCAAGGAGAAACAGGTGACCTGATGTCACAGACAAGTTACAGAGATTATCACAATTCTGCTCCTTGTGCACCTTTCTCCCAAAACACGTGGACAAACAAGCGCAACAGTGTGCAATGGCACGCGATCTGCGGCAGTTGAATATCTGCCTTGAAGTCTCAGACATCATGTGACATGATTCATGCCTGCATACTATGCAGGATCTCTTTCTCTGATCTGTGACAACTGCGAGTTCGGCACAGCATATGTATACGCAACTTTGAGCAAGGTACAACATGAATGTCTGTACAAAACTTCGTACTTAGTTTGTACATCAACAACACCGTGTGACATGTGCCATCATGATGATCATGGTGCGTGCCACGGTGTAAGATTGCAATCCAACATGCACAAAGCTGTCCCTGAAATTCTCAACACTGAGATTAATCAGAATGATTACATGTGATGAATGAATTTTGAGAATGGCACTCACTAGTCTCAAGCCAAAAGTCTGACACACGTGACATATGTACAGGCGGTCACTTAACGAGGCTCCCACATGCCCAGCGGATGTACAGCATGCTGTAACCACTCGCAATCACCCTTGGAATCATGCATGTGTGGCAAGTTGCATGTGCTTTATTGCGCAGGAATAAGTAGCAAACTGCATACTTCAAGCCATTTAGAGTCCAGCCAAGTGTGCACATATTGCATGCCAGCCACATCCTACAACACGCGCATCCAACTTTGAGCCAGGCACTTTGCCCCATTTGCAGCCATACATCACCTGAAGATTACTAATACATAGTAATCCAGACATTTGGGATGAGCCTCACCTGCCATGGACGGATGGCAGACCTCGATGCAGATCCTCGCTACACCGAACACCGCAGCCAACGCTGGAGAGGTGACTCATATGTTAGCAGTTGCCCTCTAGAAGCGCCCAAGTGGCCGAAAGCAGACTGATGGGAGAGCAGAGAAGCAACTTGTGACACCGGGAAACACTGGAGAGGTGAGCACTCAGTAGTAACAGCCTCCCAATGACCCCTGTGAGAGCCCCACACGAATGGCTCCGTGAGTAACTGGCATTTTCATTGCACTAGCGCTTTGCACACACATACACAGTGCGTCCCACCTCATACTGTTGTCTGCTCTAATCTGGTTCTGAAACAGACTTCCAAGTTGTGTCAGGAAGCAATCCACCCAACTTCCTTACATTGCACCCACAGTATTGCAACGAACACCCCTATGTACAGCATGTGACTGGAAGCCGACAACACCTTCTTGCTTGAAAACACCCACTTCACCCGGTGGCGCCGGCAAGGCAATAAAAGTATACCTGTGTCACGCTCTTGAAGTTCATGCGGAGAGCAGGGCAGAGCAGTGCAATGGAGAGGAGTGCAGAGCAGACGTGCAAACACTGGCGAGATATTGGCCCCCTCCTCACAGCATCCTACTCTTCACTTTTAGTTGCATTGAGCCCAGCCCATGCGCTGCCGCCAGTCAGGCACAGCTGTTCTGCTGAAGCCTACTACGCAGGCAGCTGATGGCGTCCGCTCGTGGCTGATCTTCAAGGAGACGGGCTGCGGCGGGGTGAGACGCGGCGGGGAGAGACGCTGCGGCGCGGGGGAGTTCCGCTGCACAGGTGCACAATCTTCTGTCAGAAACGTGGCAGCAGTGTCCGGCGCTCTTCCACAGGCAAAATGCAACTTGCAATCGACCAAAGACCAAGATAGAGCACAGCACACTTCCTACTAATGTGCAGAAGGGTGCCAAGCAATAATATCCTGAGCTGCAAGCTGGACCAGCGTTGCGGGCATGCTAGTGTCCCACTGCCAACAACAACATAATCTGGCTGCTCCAGACTGTTGATACGGCTATCATCAATATGTCGAGACGCCAGCTTGGAGTCACCCGACACTATTTCAAGAGACCTTCGAGCTTGCCCTTGGCACACAGCCCACACCACTCTTGAGCTGCTCAGCCAGTGCCCAGTCAGCACATGACTCAGCGCAATTAAGTCATCAGGCATTAGTCAACGCAATGAGTCACCTCCGGGCGCGCGGCTCGTAGGAGGGGCTGCGGCGCGGCCGCGCGTCGTACGACGGCGATCGGCGGCGCACGGGGGAGCGGCTAGCGGCGCGGCGAACCGGCGAGCGGCTGCGGCCGCGGCGGCCGCCGTCTCGGTCACCGTAACGGTCACCGCCGCCTCCACCACCGCCGCCACCGCCACGGGCCCTACGGGAAGGGGAAGCAAGAGAGTCACATGCTGTGTCTGCAACCGCAAGAATGCGCTCGAAAATAGTTGACCCTGCAATGTTGCTAGGTGCTATGACGCATCAGCTGCTCAGCTGTGCACGAGCTGGCAATTGACGCAGCCAAGGAGGCAGTTAGGTTGCAGTCAAAGCAACCACTCCATGTCTGCTGATAAATTATCTTCTGTCTATTGGTGCAACACTGCAGCAGGTGGCGACAAAAGTACTATTCCCGTTGTGGTCATGCACCATGAAGCACCCAGGCGTGCTGAAAAGATGCGCCAGCACTGTGAGACAGACATGATATGCTCAGCAGCAGCAGTAAAAGGAGGGAGCGCGCACCGGCAGTCGCGCGCGAAGTGGCCCATCTCACCGCACTCGTAGCACCTGGGCGCACGGGCAAAGGGCCTCACTCAGGACACCTGTCCTCCTGACTGCAATCGACTTTCTGGAAGCGACATTTTTAGACAGACTGCTGGCTCGAGCAAAAAAGCACCGGTAAAGTTCCCCCTCCGATTTTGGGGAAACGCCCACAAGCCATGTCGGAACAACCCCTCACAAAACAGTGCCAGATGCCATCAACTTTGATCAGTGCAGTTTCAAATCTGTTGAGGCATGTGCAGGGTTTGCAGGGGTAAGCCACGCAAGCTCTGATAGGGGAAAAGGTTGCCGTATCGGATGCGCACTTCATTTCGCTGCGCATGCCGCCGCCACCGCCGCCGCCTCCGCGGAAGTCGTCACGGCCTCCGCCTCCGCCGCGTCCGCCGCCCGGACCGCGGTCCTTACGGGAAAACTCCACGCGCCAGCCCTGCGGACCTGCAGTTTACGGGCCAATATAATAGTCAGAGTTTCAGTCCACTTTCTGTTTGTTCCCCCTTTTGACACTTTTAGTGATGCTTGCTGTATACCGTCTGCCTTGCAGCTGCCCTGACCTCTGGCAGGACTGTATGATTGCAATCATAGAAGACATTTTTCACTATGAACTACTCCAGGGGATCATGCAGGTGCATACACCTGCAGCAGACATGCTCTGCGGGCTGGTGGTTCTTGGCCCCAACATAGTGCCATGATTAGTTTGCCCCAGCAATGGGAGAACCCTGGCGCCTATGAACGGCCTGACATTTCTGAGAAAACCAACGCTGGTTCTGGAAAGGAGTCTGATCCACTCACCTCCATCCAGCTTGCGGACAGCATCCTCAGCATCGCGCACATCCTCGTACTCGATGAAGGCTGCATCGGGCACAAATTCTATCAAATAACTCGTTTCTGCTACGCAATCCGAGCAATGTAGATCTTTTCAGGCAAATCAAAACGAGGAATTTGAAGGATCAGAACAAGAAATGTTGAGATAAGATTTTGTGGCCGTTGCCGGAGTTCTACAGCAGACGTACCGAATCCAGGAGGCTTTCTGGCAACCCACACGCTCCTCAGCGTGCCGAAGCGGATGAACTGCGGTAAGATCAGCAAAGCTTCAGCAGTGAAGGAGCAGCCATAGCACACCACCATATTCCAAGAAGCAATGCAAAGCCAAAGCGTGCAGCTCAGTTGCAAATATCTTCACAGGGGATACGTACACCCCAATAAAGTCTGGGAAAGTAGATGATTGGGGAACGAACCTCATCCTCCAAGTCCCGCTCTGTTATCCGGGTGTCAAGACCACCCACGTAAATCCTTGTGCCCTGCGAAAAAATTTGTTTTTACACTCCATGCCACAAAAGATGTGAATCCAAAGCATGCAGACACCCGATCCTTCAAACATGGTCTGACAAAACCCCCCACTAGGAGCATACCATAGTGTGTCAAGATGCAGCCTTTATCGCAGGAGTTCTTCAAATCAGGCAGTAAACCCTCAAGATCACTTTCGATGAGCAGGAGATGCACTCTTTGTGAATTGGCCCTGGAGGGGTGACTTGGGAGGACACCGTGCAGCCGTTACGGTCCAAGGTATGCACTCATGTAACTCCGTTGTACGGCGATGCTTCTGAAGTTCCAGGCGAATTCGCGAGTTCATGCTCCAACAGCCCGCGGCACCTTCCCCCATCAGTGATCGTCGTACACTTCTTTGCGGTGATAACACGGCCGCTTGTACGACTGTGTCATCGTTGTTGCACAATGTGTTGTCCTCCGTCCTTCGCTCAGGCTGTGGGGCAGAACCCGGATTTCGCATTTGTGAGTTCGTCGATCTGTTTGCATCAACAGTGCCAATACATGCTCTTCAGCACCAAATCTTGTCATAATCTTACTTTTCGCGCCCATCGTGGTGCCCTGTCACTGGGCTTAGGCGAAGTGACTTGACTCGATCGCACCCATTTGTTGATTATGAGCCGTGGACATGTTGCCTTATAGGCATCCCTATCCCCTGAGCCATCGGGGGGGACATGCAGCCAAAAAGCGCGCGATTAGCTGCAGCAATGGCATGCCAGTCCTCATCACTTGCCAAATTACTGTTGCAGGTGATTCCAATGTTGGAGGAAGTCTGCTTCAAGAGACAGGATGGGGCAGCAGACCCGCTGTACCACGTCTCCGATGGCTGGGTGGATCTCAGGGAGGTCGCACACCTCCTCCAAGGCAGCACAGAGGGATCGATTGGGCTGCCAATGCAGATGAACACCTGCAACCTTGTCAGCCTCAATACAGAGCACCGCAAGATGAGGCTGTCCCAGCTGCGCTCCATCACCGGCCGGGAGGGCACCCCAAGCGACCCCTTTATTTTGAAGTTCTTCAACAGCCCCAACCAGCGTTCAGGTGGGGGCACACTTCTCTGCCGCCTTGCTATCCTTGTGCCTTGAGGCGGCAACCCTAGCTGTGCCACCAGGCACTTGTGTGCCTGGCAGTGGGGTGCTGACACAGTCATGGCAGTTTGAGAAGCTAAACCAATCAGCCAATTTCTCTCATGCATTGCCGCCAGAAATGGCGGCAAGATGAGCCCGAGGGAGCACATGTGTACTTCATGGCCATTCTCTTCCCTTGAGGCATCCCTAGGCGTTTGTTCACTCTGTGGATCAGCAGAGATCCTGCTGCGCTTGAGGACGGAGGCTGCATGAATGTCTGATTTTTGCTGCGATTGCAGCATGTCCTGCTCCCATGATTAAATGCCTAGTGTGCCATCAGTGATCGCTACTTCCTGGATCTCTGGTCACAAGCAAACCTTACTTTTCAGAATCAGACGTGGCTACAAAATCGGTCGCTTGAGTCCCGTAGCAAAGAAAACATCACTGAACAATTTTCATGTGCACACAGGTGCAGCAGCACAGCAGATTAAGGACACATCTGTCCAGCGCGCGGCAGCTATCGCGCAGCCGCCACTGAAGCAGCTGCCGAGCCTGAACAGGCTGGAGGAGTTTCTTTTCGGCCCCCTGGGCGCAAACAACAAGCTGCCGCTGTCGCTCGACCTGCTCAATCAACTCAGGCAAGCAGCTAGACTTCATCCCATACTTTCACTCGTCATGTCTGCAACACACCAGAGGAGCAAGGCTGCAAGGCCTCTAAGGTGCAGCTGGGAGATTGTGCAGCCTCACTTGAGGGCTGTGGGAATTGCCAGTATACAGCGCAAAGGAGAGCCTTATATGTTGTTGGGGGACTTGGTGTGTTGAAGCATGCCAGAGAGCACAAAGGGAGACCTACATTACTAACACAGCCTCATTTTTTGCAGCGCTTTTACCATATACGCCACTTTTGAAGCTAACTAGCTGTGAGCATGTGCAGGAACGAGGATCCCTCAGTGGCGGCCGGCTTTGTCGCCGACAACGGCGCGGCCGGCCAGCTGGCGCGCTTGCTGAGTCACTCGATCGAGTGGCAGCCTAGTGTGGGCGGAGAGGCCCTCACAGCCGACGCAGTCAACCAGATCCTGATCAACACCCTGCAGGGCATTGACCGGTGAGCAGCATTTTGGATCTAACCTAAAGGCAGGAAATCATCTGGCGTGGAAGAAATCTCAATGCCTTGTGTTGTGGGCTCATAGGTTTGAGAAGGGAGACACTGATGTGATAATATTTATGTTGCAGTGAATCTGCTGCCTGGGGGGTCACAGACACATACTGAGTTATGAAAGGAGGATTTTCCAAGAGTTTGGTGCTTGGAGTTGCTGACCACTTTCTCTGAGATGTGCTCAATACCTGCCTGCAGCGTTGAACCGATTTTTGAGACCCAAAAGCTCAAAAATCATGAGTATGTATGTTACCTGAGATTTTGCATTGTGTTGGCAACAGCCTGGTGGAGGCCGAGCGCAGCCTGGGCATCACAGTGCGGCGCAAATGGGGGGGCCACGGTGGGCAGCCGCGGGTCGGGGAGAACCTGCCCGACGGGCAGCTGCTCGGCGGCTGCGGACCGGCGCTGCTGTCCCTGTGGGAGGAGCGCGGCTGCGAGCACACACTCAAGGTATTCACCCGCTCTGTAGAATTCCCGTGTGAATATCTCCTTCTTACACAGCTTTTGTGCGGCAGCTGAAGGTGTGGCAAGGAAGACCTGAAACAATCTGCTGGGTTCCCAGATGTTGCATCTCCTTGTAGGTATTCACCCGCTGTGAAAACTCCCCCAAACAACATCCCCTTGACATTCGCTTCTGAGTTGCTTCTGAGTGCACTGCAGTGATTCGTTGATGCTTGAGTGACCTGACAGAATTTGTTGGGTCCCAAATGATGTGTCTATTTGGTGGCCTGTGCACTCACAGTATGATGTGGAAGCCGTTTATGTGCCATCTTGAGCAAGACATGTACAAGTCTCTGGACCCAATGTACAGGGCCTCAGTGCTCCCTCTTATTTGCTTTCTGCTGTACACTATTCTGGCAGAAGCTCAAAGGAAGCTTGCTGATGTGAGCAGGAAGCTGCAAATGACCTGGCGGCCAAGGCTCCGGCGCATGTCCCCGACGGCGTGCCCTACCTGGTCTGCTTCGCGGCAGCCGGCACGCAGCTGCAGTTCTACGCTGTCCGTAACGGCGTTCCCTCCGCTTCCCCCAAACCCCTTGGCAGGGTTTTTGACATGGGGGAGAAAACCGAGCGCGCCTGGGCCGTCCTGGCCGCCGCGAATTTGTACCGGCTGCTCGCCTGTTATGGCGGCAGTTCAAACCCAAGTCCGAACAAGCAGGCCGACCAGCTGGCGCATGCGATGACTCGGCTGTGAGGTGGCGGCTCGGAGCGTCCAAGAAAACATCAATTTCACCGCCCGCGTGCAAGATGTGCATGTCAAGAATCTTGACTCAAGACCAGTCTGTTCAGCAAGGGAAGGTGTTCCCTTGGGCATCAGTTTTACCGCCCGCGTGCAAGATGTGCATGTCAAGATGTCTTGACTCAAGACCAGTCTGTTCAGCAAGGGAAGGTTTTTCCTCGCTCTCTTTAAGTTTGTCAGAGCCCACACGTGGTGTTTCTTTTATAGCTGCTGTATAAGCGCTGTTGATCCTTTTGAGACATGCACTGCATTCGCGCGAATGATCCTTTTGTCAATGTGCATGTTGCCCCTTTCAGGTGTGTCTCATCGTTGGGTGATGGAAGATACTGTTCAAGTGTCTACTTTTTGTTTTGACCCTTTTGGTCAATGTACACAAGTGCTTTCGGGGGGCCTCCCGCCTCACAAAACTGCATGAGTGTCATATTTCAGCTCGTTGTGGATTTCGTTGTGTTTACATGTATGCCTTTCATTTCTATGACCATGCAGTCGGCGGACTGCAGTGCTTGAGCCAGCACTACATATGTGTGAGGTGCAACTTGCTTGTGTCTCGGATCTCGAGAGTATTGGGTCAAGAACGAAATTTGATAGATGGATTTGATTCTTCTTTGCGTTGTGTAGCGTTGAAGGTGCACTCAGGCGGCTTGCACCTTCTGTACTCATTTGGTAGCAAGCCGTCTGAGCGCCCTGCATACTCATGACAGATCAGTGGGTGCTGTGTGCGAAGTGCAAGGAGTCTGGTTGCTTGTGAGTTCATCTGTGGAGTTAAGGTGGCCTTGTTTAGGACCGTTGACTGGCTACAACTAGAGTGGGATTGGGCAGGGAATTAAGTTCATCCCGAAGCAGCAAGGTCTGCACGCCAAAAAAATCTTCATCCGTGTAAATTACCATCTGATACAGAGACTCTTATCATAAGAGTCTTATGTCATCATGTGTGCTCCTTATCAAGTGGACTTCTTTCCCTTGCTGCACAATGTCAAGCATCTCTGTTGAATCACAGCCAAGTCACAGGCCTGGCGTTTTCTTGCTTACCTGACTGACACACAGGCCTGGACTGAATGACTCACACTGTGAGTCACAGCTCGTCCAACACCAAGATCAGACCTCTTTCCAGCATCAGCGAAGGTCGGCTGTATTTATAACGGCATTAAAAAGTTTGAGGCGTATCACCAGGGATAAGAAATGCTTGAAAGGGGCTGCCACCACCAAACTAGATGCCTTGCCTCACATAGTGCGTCCTGTAGAATGCCCGAAAGACGACCTTACCAAAGTGCAGCATCCCTTAAATTTCGACAATTGGGCTCAAATCTGCTAGGGATCGCAGCAGCAGCTCATATACTAATTGCTGCTGCTCATGCCGATGAAAGCACCTCTCTCTCCTTCAATAAGAATTGCATAGGTGAGGACTACATCCACCTACTCCTCAAAAACTGACAGTGTTAGTTGGGTTTCTCGCTTCACGTATTGCAATCTAATCTCTGCGACTTTTCTCCAGGTTGCCATGTTGGTGGTGGCAATGTGGTGCAAGCTGGAGCCACTTTGAAGGAAGGGGACCTCAAACGAAACGGCGTGGCTACTGTGGAATCCATTTATGATCTTGTATACAGTGGCAAAGGCAAGATGCCTGGATATGGCACCGGTTGCACTCCAAAGGCATGTCCCTCTATACACAGTCTTTCAGTGTGATGAGTTCTTTTAAAGAGGCTTCCTTGGATTACTTGTTTCATGCTTCACAATGATTGCATCCTGAGGATCTTACGATAATGCATGCACATATCTGCCGAGCTGCCTTGCAGACTGCAGTGAGGTCCTCTGGCAGTGAGGTCATCTGATCAGCTGGTGAGGTCAACATCAATTGCTCGAGGCCTGATGCAAGCATCTGCTGCTCTGCAGGGAAAGTGCACATTCGGGCCGAGGCTATCTGATGAAGAGATACAGCGGCTCTCTCAGTATGTGGTGGACCAAGCTGCAGCTGACTGGAAGTAGCCTGGTCTCTGGCGCCTTTACAGATTTTGCAGACATACAGCAGTGTACACAACGCAGGAATAGACACAGCATTTTTTATTGTTCCTGCTGTTGCAAACAGGGCCACATTGGCCATAATTAGCTGTCATGACTGTGAAGCCTATGTTCATTCTGCAGCAGCTGAAACTGAGTGCCTGGCGCTGCATTGAGCAACACCAGGCCTTTTCATGCAATCTGACTGCCAGATTCTGACAAACTGAATTGACCGAGGGGCCTTCGATCTCACTGTTACTGTGCTGCGACTGAGGTGAAGGCCATTCATACTAATAATCGCATTGTGTCTGTATGCGCTGCAGCTTGTAAAGTTCAGACCTGATTGCCTTTACTGGTATACTTACTGGTTGCCCTTAATTACTGCCCTTACTGCAGCGCCAGCTGGGCTGCACTGGCTGCCTCTTTGGCTGTTGCAAGCTCCTCTGCACTGGCTGCCTCCTCCTTCAAGCCAATCTGCGTCAACAAGCATGGCACACTCAGCAATCTTTCCTGGGCACAAGCTACAGTGCATGCTTCAAAGGACACACCAGAAGTGTGAGCTGGGCATGCTGTCTGATCATAGATGACTACAGAAAGGACCAGCTGTAGCAGGAGATTTGAGAGGCTGATTTTTGGGCTCATTAAGCAGGCAAGGTTACCATGAAGTTGCTGAGGTCCTGCAGGGCTCCCTCCAAGCGCTGCCTGGTGTCTGGGATCATGCGAGTGGCTTCCTCCAGGACATTCTCCTGCTAGGCATCATCACTCAACGAAGCTACAAACTACGATTTCTTTGCGTCAGGGCACAAAATAGGTTGATAGTAGAACGTCCCATCACTCAGCGCACAACGTCTAAGATTGTTAATTTGACTGTGGCTAAACATGCAGTGTCACCCTCTATATTGTTATGTCTTTAAGAACGTATGAGAGCGTAGTGTGCATCTAGATCATCAGAGAAAAGCCAGATCGTACAGCATGTTTGATGTCATGATAGTCTGCATTCTCTGACTTCATCCTCGCCACTCTTTGTCGTTCTTGCTCCTCTTCCTGCTTGTACAGTCCCAGCTCTTTTTTAAGCCTGTTCAAACTTCCGGTCTTGATCTTCAGCAACCTCAGATCGGCAGCATCCATCTTAAAGCACTAGATATTACTGTATTGGTTTGGCATCCGGGGGGCTGGAACGAGTTGATCCTGTTACGATTGGCAACTGGAAGCTTTCGTTCTTGGTAGATGTTTGATTGCACATCAGCATTTCTACTTTCAACGCCACTGCCAAGCTTCCCGCGGTTTTGTGCCATCTGTTCGCTGGCGTTCCGTGCATGATGCCCTGTATGGGATATGCAAAGTGTCAGCATATCATATTCTCCAAAGTGCATGGTGCCGCCATGACGAACCTTTAGAGGCCAGCAGCTTGATTGCACTCTCAGAGCATGACCAGGCTGTTGAGCAGCGCTGCTCAGGTTTGCGATCATCCCAATCGCACTACGAATAACAGGGTATTCATCGACCGATCAGGTCCCTATCGCTTTCTTAAACAGAATTGCTCTAGAGATCATCAGATAGGCCTTGCTTGCACTGGCACCACTCAACAATTGCTCTCGCCACTCCACAGCTCAAGTGGTGCAACTCACAGTTGCCATCATGACGGCTTGCATGCTAAAACAACGCCAATCTAGCAAAGCGCGCGATTGCCCACTCTTCCTGCACATGTGTATGTACATTCCGCACGCCATGTGTGCATTGCACCTACCCCTTATCTTTCTCAACAGGACCCTTACGTAAGGTTTGCAAGGCGAGCCATCATCCTACTTTCCTAGCCTATGCTCAGCCTTGAAGCCAGGTCAGCACCTACGTGTCTTTCCCCAGCACAGCTCTTCCAGGTCACATGAGCGCTCATTGATAATTTTCACCATCGTCCCCTGCCTCGGCCGCTCGGCGGCGCGCCGGGCGGCGGCCGGGGGCCGCGGCCGCGCATCGGCGCAGAGAATGATCCGGCGCAGCCAGCCATCGGCAGCGGCGCAAACCCGAGCTGGCCAGCCGCCAGTCCCCCGTAAATTCCATAGGGCCCCGCGGCCACCACCGGGGGGACCGGCACCATCATTGGCTGCGATCTGAGAGCGCCTTGCGAAGAGGGCGCGGCGTAAATCTCGTGCTCCTCCCTTTTACGCCCCTTCTGACCCCGGCCGCCGCCGCTGAATCCCCAACTGCCGGAGGGGTCCCACCGATCGTCAGGGGGTCCGGGGTGGCCGGACCCCTCCCTGCCGCTGGGGGGACCCCCCTCAAAGTCGTTGTGCTCCCAGCGGTCTGCGCCGCCACCGCCGTCCCACCGATGGGGGGGCGCGCCCCTCCCTCCAGAGCGGCCGCCGCCGCGGCCGCGGAGAGAGGGGGGGCCGCGGCCGCCGCCGCTGCTGCGCGCGGGTGGAGGCGGCTTGTGTGCTCCTATCGAGGCCCTGCTGTCCCTGTCTGTGCTAACATCCTGCCACCTGCACGACACACTACGTTCCGTGAGTCCTTCTTTCCACTGTCATTCAATTGCTGCAGCTCCCATGGCGGACCTAGCGATCAGGTGGCGTCACATCGTGAAAACGGCAGCTGCGGTGCCAGCGTTGCCATTTTAGATGAAGGTCCCAAATCCAAGTGCACCGCAGGGCTTGATCATCTCAAATGAGGTGGGGACACCGTTTCACTTCCATTTGTCACCCAGGACAAACAGATTCGTCAGCCCTCAGGGATCCTGGCATGCTGCCGGATAGCTTCACACACGCAACTAGAATTGAAAGAGGCGGTGACACGCATCAGGTGGAACCAGGGAGTGCAATCTGAGAGTGCAACCAAAAACTGTTCAGATCCAATCTCTTACCTGCCAGCAGGCCCATTGTCGGGGCTGCGGTTGGGCAACCTGGCGCTAGCGGCAGTGTCGAGCCCCCCCGCGGTGGCATCAGGTCCCCCCGGGATCTCCCCGGATTCCACCGACTCGGCCGGCGACGGCGAGCGCGGCTCCTGCACCGACGGCGACCGGCGCGGCAGCGGCGTCAGAGACCTGCAAAGACCACCATCAAGTTTTGCAAGCCTGAGGTGTTTTTGATGCGTGCATTGCAGTGTGAGCTGCCTATGCCAGCCGCGACCGCAAAACGCATGCCCTCCGCTGACCCTGCCAAGATCTCTTGCGGTTACCATGGCAAGGAACGTCCAGGAAGCTAGTCTTTGCACCAGAAGCAACCTAAGAACTCCTTCTGAATACAAGAAAGCAAGAACCTTCTGGGGCAGCCCCCAGAAGCTTTGAGGCAACAAGAAGATTTGGGTTGCACAGCTACTGCTGCCTTACAGATGTCGATGAACAAGTGGCTGTTGGAACTATCACGAAACGTGCTCACATATGTGCTCCTTGGAGATTGCCAATTAATAAAATATCCATGACCTCCTACAGTCTGCTTGTAAATTGACTTCCGGTATGTCCTGTAACCCCTCCATTAATTCTACTCTCCATACCTGTACTCTCATATGAAGATCAGATGGATATCACTCTTCGTACCTGCGGGTGGCTTTCAGCGAGTGACCCCGCCTGGGCCGTCTTGGGCTCGGAGAGCGGCGGCCGCTGCGGCCGGCCCGGCCCGTGCGGTCGAGGTGGGAGCGCTGAGGTGGCGGCGTCGATTTGCTCGGGTCGGCCCTTCTTGACTTGCGCTCCTGCACACGGATGAGAACCACGATCAACTACGTCATTTGTTTTGAAGTGCTTGTATGGGGTGGTCAGGGCAAGCAGATCTGCCTATGAGACTCTTCTTAGACTGGCAGCACCGGAAGTAGTGGTGGCAGGAGGCAATTTGCAGTCCCTTATATCAAATCTCATTTGAGAGTCAGGAGAAACAAGGCAGCAGGCTTACCACTATCACCTCTATTTCAAGGATTCCCCTGCTTCTATGTTGTGAAACAGGATGGCGCTGAAGTATGAGTGTGATAGCGCTACCAACGCCTTATGAGTGGGCACAAGAAAGAAGTTCTTCACACCTTGCGAGCGGGCGGGCTCCTGTCCAGGGAACGCGCGGGAGACAGAGATGGCGAGCGGCCTCGTCCCGACAACCGCCCCTCCGACTTCTTATTCCCCTCCTCCATATCATCGCCACCCTTGACACCTTCCTCTCCTGCACTGCCGCGTGGCACCAGCGCAGCCGCCGCCTTATTGGAACCCGGGTGCCGCGGTGAGTCATCGTCCGGTATGGTTTCTTTGTCTCCGGGCGCAGCAGCCACTGATGCCGGGGCGCTGTTCTGGGCGGAGGCGGCGGCTTCCTTGGCGGCGGCAGCTGCCGCAGCAGCTTCCTGGCGCTCGCGCACGGCCTTGGGCACTCGCAGGGGCACCTTTGGCGGCTCTAGAGAGGGCGGCGGCAGCGGCACAACTTGCACCTGCGCATGCATGAAAAGTTGTAGTGTGCGAATCATCCCAATTTGTTGTCCCGCAGCCGGTGCAGCAGGTTGGGTTCTTCACACTAATCAATGTGTGCTGTGTCAGTCCATCAGATGCGTTGTCATGTTTGCTCTTAAAATGTTGGGAAAAGGAGAATTGCTTGATGAGATAGAGCACCTTGGGCTCCAGCGACGGCGGCGGCAGCGGCACAACTTGCACCTGTGCACACATCAAATTCCTTCCTCTTTAGATTTTCGGGTGAAGAAATTTGGCAGAAGAGGGCTGGTACTGTGCAATGTGTGAGGTCACATACCATGTACAGCAAAATGTTCGCAGCGACATCAATTCCTAAAAAGCTTGAACTTTGCGGCATCGCATTCGGGAAATATGCATACCTGGGGTTCCTTCTTGGGCTTAACCTCCTCGGCAGGTTTCTCGTCCTCCGTTCCAGGGGGAACCTCTGTCTCAGCGCCCTCTGTGGCACTTGTCTGTCCCGATGCCTGCACACCAGCTAGGACAGATCAGATAGATGGCAACTGTACACTAAAAAAGCAAGAATTTACTTGCATCCTGGAGATCGCTGCTTGTTGGAGGATCCTGACGAGAAGTAGAACTCAGGAGGAATCAGTGGAGCCTTGCCTGGGCGTAGTAGGCCGCCCACTGCTCTGCATTGGCAGCGTCTGCGGCGTACGGATCGTAGCCTGCCGCCGCTGCGCTGTAGGCCGTATACGGGTCGTAGTGGCCCCCATAGGCCGCGGCGTAGTGCGCTGCATACGGGTCCCCGGCAGCAGCAGCCGCGTAGTACCCATACTGCCCGTAATATCCGTACGCCCCGTACGGATCCGCGGCTGCCGCCGCCTGCGCGGCTTCCGCCCCCGGGGGAGCCGGCTCGGCCGCTGCGGCAGCCGCCGCCGTAGCATCGGTCCCCGGCGGTGCCGCGGCGGGTGGCGGCTGCGGCGTTTGCTCTGCCGGGGGAGCCGGGGGCGGCCGCGGCGGCGCGGGGGCCGATGAGACCGGTGGCGGCGCGGCCGGGGGGACCGGCTGCTGCTGTGGTGGTGGGAGGGGGTGGGGGATGGGCTGATATGCCAGATAGGCGGCAGTTTCCGACGCGTGCTTCACCGCGTTCTGCTCCGCTGCAGCCTGCTCGACACGGGAAAATGTTGAAGTATATGGCATAGAAAGTACTTTTGTGCCCACTGACTTTAGAGAAGGATGAATCCATTTGCCCACCAATTAAAAATGAGAGTTTCTGTGCATCTTTGCATGGCAGGCAAGCCCAGACATCTCCGATGCATATAATCTCCCAACTCTGTGTGAGCGCAATCAGCTCCTTCTCTCAATGGATCAGAACAAAATTCACTGCTCAATCTACGCTGTTTGTCACAGGGAAATGAAGCAATCCTGTCCACCAAGGTTTTCTCTGGTGGGCAGAAACAACGTCATACATACTGTTATGCATGAATCAAGCCAGGGAGTGGGCCACTACTTGCAGGTGACTTCCCGTGCAGATGTAAGGCTTACTAACAGGATCCTGTCACTGTGGAAGTCTCTGCAGCACTCTTCACACACACGTGTCCGCACCTGTGCTGCGAGCCGGCGTGCCTCCTCCAAGAGAGTCAACTCTCTCTCTGGGTCAGCCTGCGGCCGCGGCGGCGGCGGACGATGCCCGCCGGCTGCCCGCTGCGTGCCCGCTGCCCAGGGAAGCTGCCCGCTGGGACCTGGCAGCTGCCCGGGCGGCTTTGCCTCAAACACCCTCACCATAGCCTAAGCATGTACATTGAGACCCGTCAGTGAAGTCGTGACACCATTCGTGCAGATCAGAACTTCATTTCTATTGCTGAGACTCGTCAGTGCTTGCAAAAAGCGTCCCCTCAATTTCCTACACCCTTCACATGCTGCCCCATGACCATTCCTGACCACGGTACAAATGACTTCATACAATGACAGTGCCGTGCTTACAAACACTCTGGCCGATGAATGGAGAAGCCTCTCCTAAGGCTGGTCCCTGCTCGAAGGATGTATGATCGCTGCCGCATGCAAGAGTATTTGGCTCTGTGTTGTCTGTGTCATTGAAGCCGGAGGGGTCATAGGATAGTACCAGCTGCACTACAGCCTAGCGGGCAACCAGGGCTTCCTCCTCCTGTACTGCCTCCCCGATGATGTCACCATGACTCATTACCACAAGTGGGTAGAAAAGGGTTCCAGCAGAGAACACGTTCGGTGAGAATATGGGTGTGCCAGAGCAGCCTTACCTGCACATGCGACGTGTCAGCACCCGGGGGAGGCGGCATATTAAACATGCTTGTAGTTGCCTGCTCACTCGGCCGATCTGACGCCTCTGTCGCTGTCTGAATTCCAGCAGACGTGACAGCCGCATCCGCGTCAGCTGCCGCCGCTTTTCCTGGCGCTGTATCGGAGGCTTCCGAGGTGGACTGTGAGGGGGGGTCCTGGGTAGGTCCCCCTGAGTCAGCGATCCCCCCGGTGGCCACCGGGGGTTCCCCCCGCCGCCGCAGCAGCACCGCTGCGAGGGGATCCACCCCCTCCGGCAGGGTGAACCTCTCCGCAGGCGGCTGAGTCAGCGCTGACTCCCCTGCAGCTTCTCCGCGGCTTCCTGCGGCTGCGACCGGCTCAGGCTCTAGCCCTGTGGCCTGCAGGGCTTTCTCCACTGCGGCAGCCGCCGCTGCTGCTGTGCTGTCCGGTACCGATACTGATGCTCTTTCAGCTGCAGCACTCAATGGCTGCTCTGGCCGTGCTATCATTGTGCTGGGTCCAGCGGCTGCTGGCGCCACGTCCTGCGAGCATTGCGGCTGTCTCTCAGCACAAATGAACAGGCATGCATGCCAGGTCTAGAACATGCCTCACGCATACGCCGAGACGAGGATATACAGAGTCTGCGCCAGTCACTGTCATGCATGTGTGATGCAGTTTCCAGAGGTACTGAGCTAGAAACAAGAAGCTCGTGACCTGTGCTGTAGCACTCTCTGCACTGCCTGGCTGCTGGCTGGCACCAGTCTCCTGCACATCATCAGGTCCCCAGCGAGTGCGCTTGGGCTTGCCAGCTTTCGCTGCCGCAGCTCCTGCAGCTCTTACGTCAGCTCCATTGATGTCAGCTGGCTGCTGCTGAGATGGATCAGCCTCCTCTGCCTCGTCAGGGCCCCAGCGGCGCCGCTTGGGCTTCCTCCTGGGCACATCTGCGCTTGGCTCCTGCACAGTCACACAAAAAGAATTGTACATAATTTGATATGATAGATGTTGGGTCTCTAACCTAGAGTTGAGACCATGATTGAGATCTTGCAAAATATATGTCGCCTGTCTTCTACGAAAAGAGCAGCTGGATTGGCAACACATTGACTGGCTAGGGCACTTTGCACCACGAGATTATCGAGTGATCAAGAGGAACAACAAGTTTGGGTACTAAACGTATTATCGCAGCTTCACAATCCTTAACTTGCAGCAGGTTCGCACCTTTGCTGGCTCTTGATCTGGCATTGGAGCTGCTGCTGGTGTGGTGTCCTCCTCATCCGGTCCCCAGCGCGAGCGTTTGGGTTTTCGCCTCGCCAGACCAGCTGTCTCTGTGGCTCCTTCGTTGGCTGGGAGGCTGGTGTCGGCCACTGCTTGGCCAATCTGTTCCTCCACAGCTTGACCATGATCACCTACTGGGATTGCCAGGCCAGCATCGTCAGGGTCAGGGCCCCACCTTGTGCTCGCGCGCTTGCGAGCCTTCTTGGTATTCATCCCTAAAGAGCCGTTACTTGCCTGAGAGTGTCCGTTCACTGTCAGTTCTGTCATGCTCTTAGATTCCAACGTGCAAGCCGCAAAACACAGTGCAATGAAGAAGGGTCTGTACTATGTGAGACTTTCGAATTATGAGCAAAGCATTAGATAGCGTTGGGATCGTGCATGTCCCTCTAACAGCAAGCTAGTCGACAACTGGGGATATGATCCAAACTGTGGCTGCGAAAATGCCATCAAGTCAACAAACTCGTTATCTTCAGAACGACCGCCATTCCCTTAACAATTGAGAATCGTGGAGATGTGACAATGCATCGAAAGGATTTCATCAAGTTTTTGGTTGATCAGTGGGGCCCGTAAGCCAAGTCTACGGTCAGGCTCATCCAGATCTGGCAACACAGACCTGCATTTTCATTTGCAAAGCACCCCATTTCCATTTCCAGTGCAAACGTCGCCGTTTTCCTTCCCCCTCTGAAGTCCAACTCCCTGGCCCCCTTCCTGCTGGCCGTCCACCTTTGCGCCACTCCACGTGTCCCCTTCGACCCTCTGTGCGCCTCGATGCCCGCCCGCCCTCCTCTTCCCACCGTCGCTCTAATCGCCGCGCTACGCCCCCCCGGGCTCCTCCACGTCCGCCCCTCCTCCCCCTGCCTCTTCCCCAGGCCCGGGGTTCCGGCGCTCCTCTCGCGCCCGCCGGCCCCCCTCGCGCTCCGCTCCTGCCTCCTCCTCCCTGCCCTCCCATTTCCATTTTTATGACGGGGGCTAATTAGCTCACAGAATGATGTTCCCTGCAGAGCCTCCTTTGGCTCTGCCCATATGCATGCTGGGTCTCCCACGGGGTTCCCAGGTCGTGCGTTCTTCTTCTTCTTCTTCACCCCTAAATAATATTACCATATTACACGCTTCCTGCCAAGGGCACGGTACGTTCTGCAGACAAGCTGCAGTTAAAGGCTGCCACAATCCTACCACTTGTTGGACTCGCCAGATCCAAGGAAGAGCAGTGGGCACGGTGCTCAGTATTTATACCGCGCCCTGCCAGCCGGGGCCAAATTTATACAAATAATGAGCAGGAGCAGCCAGCACAGAGCAATGCTGCTGGGACCTCAACAGGCCCTTGACAGCAGTTTTGAGTTGTGTATAAATGGCATTCTGTCCATTGATATCATTTGAAAAGCAGCTGAACAGTTACAGCGACATGTTACATCTGCGCCTGGTTTGCCCCCAGGCTGTATGTTCACCCGCCATGTTTCACATGTGACGATGAGTCCTTCCACAGTATTGGTCCATATCAATATTGTCAATATTGAGGTAATGATGCCAACGATCACATGAGCGCGGTTGCGGAACAAGGCTTGCCATAGCAAGGTCACGGTGATGAATTTGAACGTTATATGACCGGGCATTGAGGATATCCTGCAGAACTTTCACAAAGTGCACCTGCCACAGTGTGGCAAGCGGGACATTGAACATTTTTATCGGTACATGCGGGTCCTTTGTACTGCAAAGAATTGCAAAGTCACGCATGCCAACGCATGATCAGCAGCCTAACGAGTGATGCAATGGCAATCACACGGCAGCACCGCTGTTTGTCATGGCAGAGCGGTATCACAGAGACAACTGACGAGCTAAAAGACAAGTGAATTGCTAGGCATGGCCAGGAAAGAATATGAGTGCGGCACAAATTCTGAAGCAAGGTCTGCAGGGAGTTGCCATGCCCCCCACAAGCTGAGCTTGCCATTCTCCTCCCTGCAGGACTTGGCTAGCAACAACTGAGCCAAACAAACCTCCCAGAGAAATCCCAGTGCAAACGGCATATGGCCTCCCTATCCAAACAGCACACCACAACATCTCTGCTTGTGTGCAAGCTTCGTCCCTCAGAAAAGCTCCAGGCGTCCTGCCCTGAATGACACCCCCGAACCAACGGAAGGCGGTGCCCATTTCTGTGCAAGCGCAGATTCGTGGTAAAAGGTAAGTAGGGATTCCAGGGCAAAAGCCTGCTGTTCAGCGACCACAGATGAGACCCCAGCGGCAGCTGCTTGGGAGCTAGGCAAGCCAGCAGCACCTGACTTGTGAGCCAGACACGCAAAAATGGTCACTTGGCCACCTGTTGAAGACTCTGGTCTAGAAGAGTTTCTTCCAGCGGCAGAAGACCACGATGGCTATGAAAATCAGCACGGCGATGGCCGATGACAGGGACGACACCTGTGCCACCAAAGAGTCCTCTGTCAGATCACCCATTAATGTCAGAACTCATAAAAACGCTTCCCAGCACCGGTGACCTTGTCTCCACTCAGAGGGAAGACACTTGCGCAGGTGACTCCCACTTGGCATGGCATGCTGGGTTACTGTGTCAAGAGCAGAGAATAAGCAGGAAACGAAACGGGTCTCTTTCTCCCAGAATCCAAATTATCAAGTGTTGGCCGAGCGCTCTGTCCTGTGATGGTAGAAAATTCCAGGGCTGAAGACGCACTGTTAGTGTGCTGCCATGAGTGATCACACTAAGCATAGAACAATGTAATCAGTTCACAGACTTGGAAGCCACCTGAGGCTTTCTGGTCTTATGGTCTTATCAGTGTCCATAAACCACTTACTCACTGTCCACTTCAAGTCAGAAAAACTTAGATGGGGTCTGTACTCGGTCATTTATTTTGACAGCCCATTGCATGTCAATTATTTGGCCTAGATAGGCCTGGTTTGCCCTTGAACTTGGAATGCAAACCAGTACAAGGAGGGTCAGGGAACGCGCCAGGACGAAGGCCTGGTAGTCATCCTCATGGGTGTTGTGCAAATTCATGCCGAAGATGCCGCTGATGACTCCTACTATCGCCACGCACAGAGTAGCAGCCGTCAGCAGAAGCTCCAGCTGCAATAATGACAGGAGAATGTCATTAGTCAGAATGACAATCTGACTAGTAATCCAGATGATGGACACAACTGGTCCATTGGAAGCAGCTCCAGCTGAGCGCACACTGCCGCATGACTCAGCGATCAGTCACCCAGATGACAATACAGCCACTCAGCAGGACACTTTACTAGGCTGCCGAGAGACCAGGTTTGCTCTCATGCGTTGAAACTATTGGATGCTTGGGAGTTTGAAGACAGAACGTTCAGCATTAAATGAAAAGACAAAGTTGCTGTACGTGGACATGCAATCAGGAAAGCAGGTTGCGCTCACCCTGATGAGCTGGTTACGGTGGTTGTCAAGCTCAATGTTGATGTAATCCTGCACAAGCACACAAATATACCTTACTGTCCAATTCTTCCTCTGCGCCTTACTGTGTGACTCTTTCTCTGCGCCCTACAATGAAGTTCTACAAGTATGTAGCACCCAAGCCTGTAGTCATAGAGCATAACAGAGTCTCTGCATGTGCCTGCCACGTGCGCTAGCGCTAGATGTACCATTGTGTTTTTACTCATGGGGGTGACTCACCTCTGTGTCATCGATGTACTCGCAGAGCGTCTGCAGCTTGTTGAAGGTGTTGTCGACGTGCATGAAATAAGTCTCCAGGATCATCTCCACCTCTGCTATCTCCTCCTCATCCCTCTCAGCCTGAATTCAGTTTTAAAACTCTGAAATTCGGACTTTGAAATAAATTCTAACTTCAACTCTTTTGGGGATCGTGAAGCATGGGCAACGCACAGCTTTCCATCAGGTCAAAGAGTTTGCAACGTGGGCACCAGGTTCCCTTGAATGCACGTATCCATTTTGAGTCCAACTCCTTTCTCTCAGCTGCATGCTGTGCTTCAAGGGCATGCAACCGAGGGAAAGAAGGAGGATTGAATCAGGCATCCGCTAACATGACACATTGCAAACTTCAGTGGCATTTCAAGAAGCGCACAGATGGCTTTTGGCACTCATGATTCGTTCCTCTTGAAGAAAGCTTTCCTTCTAGGTCCCTATCAGCCTGATTCGTTCCATGTACATCCGAAAGAAGGAAAAAATGGACAAGCAAACAGGGGAATAGGCAGGCCAAAATATGGGAGGGTGAATAAGCGTGCCTGGTCATCAATGTGCTTGGGCGACAGGGGCGTTCCTCCCATGCTTTCGCGCATCATTCCCCCGTCCAGGCTGGCGCGCATCGAGATCTGCGAGCAGAAAAAAATCAGCGATTTGTTGCTGAGGAAGCATGCGAAAAGGCGACACCATCACAAGCTTTGAGTTCTATGAACCTGCCTGCCAGCTCTCAAGAAAAGTAGAACCCGTGCTGAAGAGCTGTGACGAGGATGTATGCCAAATGGCACACCACCAACATGCCTCTTTGCGAGGACATAGACGCCCTCTAAAAATGTATGTGCAGCCCACCTTACCCTCAGGGATGCTGTCTTGGGTGCTTCCCAGAGCCACACGAGTTTGTCCTGAGCACTTGCTTCAATCCAGCATTGAGCAGTCGACGAGAACCCCCAGCGCTCAAGGCTGTTCTGGGCTGAGACAGCGGTGGCCCTCTGAGCAACGGGCGCCACATCAGCGACACAACCCCCCATAATTCCATACCCCTACCTGGTGCTCTAACGCATGCGCAATGCGCATGACACACACCACCCCAACAACACCCCCCATCATCATCTAGTCTTTTGAGGAAAGGAAGAAAATATGCTATCTACAAACCATAAAGTGGGGACAAATAAAGAACCCCCCACCTGGCGCTCGAGCTGGTCCTGCGCGCGCGCAGTGAGGTTCATGGCGTGCATGTCGCTGTCATCGTCCATGAGTTTCTCCAGCATCTCGCGCAGCGTCTGCACGCGCGTCGTCAGCCGCACCAGCCTGTTCTTTATACGCCGCACGCGCTCCAGGCTGGCCGTGCTCACCTGCGCGCACATGCACCTTGCCTTAGTAACCCACGGTAAGCTTAATCAACGCTGTTCCTGCCAGTGGCAAGGTGCGTCTGCACGCTGCAGGGAAAGGCTGCCGCAACCTCCCACCCATTCATGGACTCGTCGTATCCAAGCAAGATTCCAATCGTGTTGCTGGTTAACGGCCGCCGCACAACCACGGTGAGCGATCTGTCATGCACCTATGCACTGATGCACGGCCTGCAACCCACCAGCCAGATGCCGGACCAAACACAGTGTGGGCACCTACAGTGCATCCACACCCTTCTGCATGCATGACTTCCACACGTCATGCTTGTTTGCTGTGACCTCTTTGAGAGACTAGCACCCGCATTGGTTGCACAAGCTGCAGCAGCATTGTGAGAGCACCACTGAAGAGCAGGAGCTGCAGCAGCTCGTGACAGCACCACCGAAGAGAAAAGTCTTTTTTCTTTTGCACACCCAGAAACAAGCAGCATGCATAACTCCAACTCCCTGTGCAGTGGTGTCGAGACCCGAGTCCTGTCAGCCTGCCAGAGCAAGATTTGAGATTCTGCTCAAGGAAGCAAGAGTGCTCACGTTTGCAGTCAGCTCGTCCAGTGCAGGGTGGGCTGCAGCCTCCAGGTCCACAGCCTGCCTCTCCAGTGTGGTCGCCACCTGCGTGCATGCAATCAGCTTGCGTAAACAACAGCTTGATTGACCGGAATATCCAGACGATGGCTCACATGAGGGGTCGGCTTCAGCCTTAAGCAGTTCTTAAAAACGATTTAGCTGTTTCCAGCCCCTAGCCGTTGGCCACCGTGTTTCGATCGCCCGCCTAGGAGATTTGCCTGTTCGTGTGGCAAATATGGCCTCGGCTTGGTCTCTTGCTGCCTGTGCCCATAGCCAGGCGTCAGCAGTGCACAACGCCTGAGGAGAAAGCTAGCAAGGGCTGGACTCTGCTGACGAGACAGAAGCGCCTGCTCAGGAGGCTTGTGGCCTCCCTGCGGCATGGTAAATCCAAGTCCTCCAAACCTCAGGTAAGTGCTTCACATTTCTGAGCAGGATGAGACGTAATACACAATTCCATGGATCCTGAGTGACGCTGTCTTTTCAATTGAAAACGAAGGATTTGAAGGGCAGAATTCCCCATATCAGTCTTATTCACGCGTATTACAGCTGCAAGAATGTTCAGAAAGATATGGCTTGGTGACACTGCCTTGCATGAAATTGCCCTCCGTGGAGATTGTTGTGTAGAGGTATGGTGCTTGGGAAGTCATACTTCACCTAAATTCTTCTGTGAAGTGAGAAGAAACCGACTCACTATGTTCAGCGCTCGCATGGCTCGGAGGGTTCTAAGATCCAGCTTCATTTCAGCTGTCATCGTTTACCCTACAGAGGAAGCTAAATAAACCAATGACTCAGCACCACCTCGAAAGCGCGCAGCTCAAACTGCACGTCGTGCTCCCCTCGGCAGCAATGTGTTGTAATTCTTGTTTAGTCAGCCTTACTAATGGGACACTGAGCGGCGACTCACCACATCCAGTGCCACCTCAAGAGCGCGAAGCTCGAACGGCGAGCCGTGCTCCCCCGTACCCTGCTGCGCATGCGCATGCGCGGCGGCGGCTGCGGCGGTTGCTGCGGCCAGGTTTGGGCTGGAGTGATAGCTCGACAGGAACGCCCCCGACTTGGCGCCACCAAAGTCGGCCGGCGCCAGGCGGCGCTGCAGCTCCTCGATGAACGCCACCTGGCGCGCGAGTACTTGAAATTGAATACAAGCACGATGTCAAGACAGAAAAGAATCTTATTTCTCTTCTTTACCACTGTAAGCCTGGCCGGCAAGGATGGCTTGCAAAGCGAAAATTAGCAGCCCAGAAGGTAATGGAACTTGTTTTCTGCTTTGTGAAGTGCACCACAAACATCAGGCGTGAGGCATGTCATGACAAGGCCAAATGGCTGCCGCCCTCTGCTGACCCAGCCACCATTCTGATTCCCCAACGATTTTTCCAAACTTTAATTCACAGATATTAAATCAAAATTGCAAAAAGAAAGTACGTAGTAAGAAGATCGCGGGCACGCACCACGCTCTCTTCGTCCGCGTTGAGCACCAGGACCTCGTCCTTGGTGATGATGCACTTGATGTGCTCCAGGTTGACGACTAATGCTTTGTCACGGCACAGCAGCGCGGACGGGTAGCTGGCGTGAAGCTGCGGGTCCAGCAGCCTCAGGTCGCGCAGCTGCACGCCCAGCTGCTGAGTGATCTCGTGCTTGTCCGCCTGCGGGGGAAATAACAAGGCATATTAGGGTCAAGATCTAGGGTTTGTGGTCGAGTCAGAAAATCTCGTGCTCGTCTGCCTGCGCGCAGGGGAAATGGAACAAGGTATTTGAGGGTCAGGAAACAGTATTTATTTCGAGATAAGCGTACCTGTTTGCCCGCATGCACAAATGAAAAGCCAGAAAGTGCTGAATTTGCTGGTCATGTCCTTGGATGCTGCACATAAGAAGCGCGGGTTGTCTGGCCAATGTTGGGCAAGAGGGGCTTCAGACAGACGAGTGGGCCAGGGTAGTTGCAAGCACAGCTTCAAAATTGCATGCACAGCTTCACACTCAACATTGCACTTTTGACATAACATTTTGATGATTTTACACCAGGAAAGTCTTCAGAAGGACAGCTCAGCAGCAAGATAGCTGTCACGCGAGCACCAGCTAGGCCCACAACTCTGCCACGCTTTGATACGTTGACAACTCTCTCTGCAGTCCTGCTTTCCGCTGCAAAGGTCTCGACCATCTGTGCGCATGGCACGGTAAGCAAACACTAGTCCAACCAGTGTGTCCAACCACATGAGGGCTATGCGGGCCAGCTCACCTGCATGATTGTGGTGTCGCCGTTCTTGGCGAAGCGCACCCACTTGCGCAGGCCGATGGCGGCCGCCTTCTTGCGGTCAAACGGCGTCTGCAGCGGAGTGTGCGCGCCGTTTCCACCCCCCATCATGTCCGTGCCTGCGGGGGAAATCGCAGGGGAAATAGTGAAGACTTCAAAATTTGCAGGGCACCGCCTCTGAAATTCCTCTGACCCATCGTCATCATGTTCAGGCCAAGGGGCAACTAGTGTGGTACGCACATGGGGATTGGGAGGGCATTAATGGCAGTTCAGATTTGAGAATTTGGGAATTTGGGCAGGCCATAACACATGGGGCCCACCCTCCGTCTGCACCCCTTCACTATTGGGCGTACTAACCAAAAGCGGTCCCAGATGTGATTCAGTGTCTGACGAGTGCGCATGCAGGAAAAATGTCCCCGGCCGTCAAGTCTGTGTGCCAGTGTCCCTGGAACTACTTCTGTGTACCACTCGTGGAGCCTTGCTCAAAGCTTAGTTTGTATGATTGTAAGACAAAGCTGCATCGCACTACTCAAAAGGAGCAATCGCAGGTCTGCTATGCTCCTATCAGAACTTATCAGATGCATGCAGGCACAGAAACTGCCCTTGAACAATGCAGCCCCACCAAACACTTGTAGCTTCCACAAGAAACAGTGGTAGCTTCCCTGTGGAGCATAACCAGCAATTCCCAAATTACATCGCCCCTCCAATACATGCAGAGTGACTTGTGCATGTGGTTTCAGATCTGTTCACACCTGACACAGATTTGCGCAGGCCCACCACTGGACTGGGGGGAGCGCTGTCACTCTTGGAGTCTGCGCTGCGCGCCACTCCCGACAGCAGGCTCTGCATCCTGTTCACTGCTGCCATGATTGTGGCCTGCCCTCCGTCAGCGCTGACACCTGGGTTCTGAGCTGAGACTGCAGAGTCCTGCCTGTCTAGCCGGCTGTCAGAAGACAAGCCAGGCTGTCCTCAGGCCCTCGGTGCAGGCCGGGAGCTGCCAGGATGGGTGCTGGCGGCTGGGAAGATTGTCAATTCTCAGGGCTATCCAGATTGGACGGCTGCTTGCTGCTGCTGCTCAGGGAGGGTGGGATGGCGCAGGTGGCAAGTGATGTCCTTGCCTGAATGGCACAGAGCACCTGTCAGGCTTGGGAAGCTTTCCAGAATATTGAGGTGGTGCTTGCATCTGGGTCACAGCTTCCCTGCTCATTGCTTGGCTGCCCACTTGAGACAGGTCAAGTGCAATGGGTCTGGAGGTGTCCTACTAAAAAACAACGGGTTCGCGAGTACAGCACAGCAATTTCTCTTGAAGATGCATCACGGAAAGTTGCTTAAGACATTTTACTCCATATACTCTGCCTTTGGCAAGGATGAGCCCACAAATGCAGTGGGTGGCTCGGACCTTCTTGTATTCGACGAAATGGCTTGGCGATATGGGCACAGCTGCACCTAATGACACGTAAGAATTGACAGGTGATGGGCAATGTACAAAGTCTGCTGCTCTCTACTGCGAATAAACCCGAGCTCCCAGTGCGGCTCAAGCGTTATTGAACTTCTTCTCGGATGGCTAGACTTGCAGACATACTCTGATATGCTCCGGGATACAATTAAAATGTATTTGGATCTGTTATCAGGAGCAGATGTGTTAGCATCTTCTGGATTGGAGCATCTGAGATAGAAGACGAAGGACCCACGTGACTCTGCCAATTCCTATGTAGATACACACCAGATTCCTTGAGGCAGCAAACAGCTTTAGATTGGTGATTTAATCGAATTAATAAAGGTGGTCCAATATTGGATACATGCACAGGCAGGTCTAGTCGTTGTCTTCGTGACAAAGCTGCATCCAGCAATTTGCCTTACTTGCAAACGGCTTAGACGGCCATCGTTCATGCAGAAGAGGCAGATCGTGTGACCTATTTCAACAACGTGATTATCACGTCAGCGAAGATTCCTTGAGTTAGCAGGCTCCATATCAACCCATTACAATGTAGCTACTTCCTCATCTGCTCGTGCTAGGCCGTTGATGCGGGCCTTGTGAGGATCCGTATGGCATCAAGGCTTTGGTAAAATACTAGATAGTCAACAAGGTGACGAACAGGCTGCTGGACTCGCAAAATGCTGGTGTCAGCTGTCACTGGCAAGGGTGCCAATGGCAAGAAGAAGAAGCCTCCCTTGGGTCTGGACACGCATATGCTCAACAACAGGACCGCCGCTGCAGCTGGGGTTGGCAAGCGAGGCATAGACACCAAGGCATGTCCTCCTCGCTTCACAGCTCTCACTGCGTCTGTTGTTGTCAGGCAGGAGGCATTGCAGCATAAGGGGTGTCTAACATGCTTCAAAGCCTAGTGTCCATAAACTCAGGATATCCTGGTCGTGGCGTGTCCTGCCATGCTGGCCCTTCAAACATTCTCGACCTCCAGCCGCGCACCTCCTTGACAGAGATAGGCTATGAATTAAACTAGAGTGGTCCGCACTTCTTTGGAGTAGATTTATTCTCTATGGTCCATCTATCAGTGTCTGAATTTGCTGTTGTTTTGAGCTCCGACCGGCCTGTCTATCTGCAGCCCAAATTGCGGAAGGGCATAACAATGACAGCCCCATTTTAGGCGCTCCTCTGAACTTGTGCGGACTAAATAGATGGCTGGACCTTTCTATTTTGTTTTGCAGGCGACCACGAGTGCCACAACGAGGGCGGGTCTGCACGGATCATTCACCTCTGCGCGTACCGGCAGCACGAGCAAGCTGCAGGGCCTCTCTCGCAGTGCCTCTGGCCCTCTGCTGCCGGACAGGAGCGCCAACTCTGAAGCCTCAGGTGCGCAGACCATGCAGCAGTGCCATGCCATGCACAACTTAATTACAGATCTGATTACTGGTTTTGGCTTATTTGATAATTGCCATGCTAGCATGCTGAATTCCATTTGCACAGCATCAGCTTAGCCATCTTGATCATGCATGTTGCCGGGGAAACAACGGCCTCTCAAGAAGCAAAGGGAGTGTCCGATGCGACGGCTGTGTAATCTTGTTGGTAAGTCTCCTGGGCTGCTATGTGAAATTAGCAGCCCACAATGACGGTAACAAATGGGCGTCACACCCACTTTTGCCCATGGTGACGTAGTGCTGACTCATGGTGATGGATGCTGTGCAGGCAGCGACGCCGGCAGCGGGCTGCGGCGGCAGAAATACGGGGGGGAGTGCGGGGGGGACCCCGGGAGCCTGCTAGACCTCCCCAACCGGACCCCCCTGCCCGGCGGTGCCAGCGCGGCGGTGCGGGGGGCCCTCGGCGGCAAAGGGAACGCCGTCGACGCCCTTGCCCTCAAGGGTATCTTTGACCGGTGTGCCCCTTGTTTTACGTATATGACAATGGGAGACCCAAAGGAGAGCAATCCCACAATGTCACACAAATCACACCAGATAGTTCTTGGCAAAACTGGCTTGGTCATTTCTGGGCATACGTAGAGCAGATCAGCACAAGACAGACACCTGCAGAGCACGGAAAAGGGGAAAGCCCAGCAGCAGTGACAGAGGTGGCACGATGCTTTTGCATGTCCTGAGCACCGTGCTGTTATGAAAATCTTTTTCTGACGTCAATATTGTGCTGCTGTTGCATGGCGCAATGGGTGCCAGGAGGGCTCCTGAGAGTGTTGACGAGCAATGCGTGACTGCATGTAAGCTGTGTGTGTGTGTGCATGCAGGCGGCAGCTGACGGTGGCAGGGGCCAGGAAATGGATGCTGGTGGATGACAGGGGGGACGCCTGGATTATAGAGGTGGTTATTCTCTTTACCATCAGCGTTCACAGTAGATTACACAGTTATTTATCCTTTCGATTAGAGTCTAGTCACTGTGAGCGCTGCTTGCACAAGCACACAGTCTATGTACATTGCCTCCAAAATACCAAACTCTGATTGCCCCTGATATGCATGGCTGTTTGGCTAGGCTCCAAAATATCAAACTCTGATATGCATGGTTGTTTGACTAGGCACCGTGATCTTGTTGACCCATATGTTTACTTGGCACATGCTTAACATCAGAAGATCAATTGCCAGAAAATCAGTTGGGTGAATTCTGGGTGTGTGTCTGTGGTCAGGCGGATCGGTCGCTGCTGACTGCGCAGCTGAACCTGCACTCGCGCGACCTGAGGCTGCTCGACCCCATGCTAACCCAGATCCACCCCTCTGCCATCCTCTGCAGGTGATCTCATTTCTCTGTATTTAGCTGTAATCTTCATATTTTACCCCCCTTGAGGGAGTAATTCCTGTGCTGCAAGCTGGACGAACAGCAGCCTGTGCCCTTGTCAGCTTGGCTGTGCCTCTGAAGTATCTGCAGGCACATGCCAATGGCCCTCACATGCAACATGTTTTTTGCAGGGTACTGTGTTGGATATTTCGCACCCCTGCCCTCAACCTTTTATTTCCCTGGGTCGGTCAATTGGGCTAGGGAGGCCGGTGTGTTGCGCTATTCAGGAGGATCTGTCTCCAAAGATTCCTCCTCCATACATAGAGTGTCAAGAGATGGGTAAGTTCTTTGCATGCAGGGCCGGCATGCTGCTGGGAAAAGTAAGAGTTAGTTTGTGCTGACCCGTAAAGAGTGACTCAATGGCATGCAGGGAGCGCGTGCTGCTGGTGAACTTGGAGGGCATAAAGTGCATGGTGACTACGGATTACGTACTTGTGCTCAACGTTGACCGCCCCATGGCCCTGGACTTCTTGGACGAGCTGCAGCGGCGGCTCAGGCAGCAGGTGCGTGCATGCGTTCAAGCCTTCCAAATCTAAATTCGAAGTATTGTTACTTTTTATGCTGTTTTTTTTTGTTTGGCTCCTGCATTTCAGCGGCTGCAATGCCTGCATCTGGTAAGATATCTCTCCTTCGGACAGAGGGTGCTCCAACCGGGGCGACTCCTTTTGGCCTGAAAGAGATATTACGGCAGATGCAGGCCTTGAAATATGCCAGCTAGCAGACCCAAATATACAGTAGAAATGCCCTGCATACCAGCTGTAAAACGCCGGGCCGGTACATTTCTTGCTGTTGTTTTGTGTGCCGCTGACAAGTACAGGCAGTGCCAAGCGTGAGTCTCCTAAGCTAAGTTGCTTCTGGTGTTCGGTTAGTCCGCCCAATACTTTAGATCTGCTTGTCAATGTCAGGGCGCCAGGATATGGCCTGCCCAATTCGACATCGAGAAATGAGAAATGCAAACCGAGGCTGGGGAGCTTGGAACACTAAAATAATTCACAAGGCGATGCATGGAAGAGACCCAGATATGTGTCAGAACGTGATCCAAAACTTTATGTGCGGGCCATCTCTACATCTGCACATGCTTGCATGCATGCGCAGGCTGACGCGTTGATGGAGGATGCTGACATCGGCGCTGAGTCAGGCGACAGGGACCACGCGCGAATGCCATTCGAGCTACGCGCGCTCGAAGTCGCGCTGGACGTGGTGAGTCATCTGGCAGTCACTTGTTGTAAGCTTCTTTGGAGGAGTTTGATCTGAATTAGGGAGGTGATGGGTTGGCCTTTTTCTGCAACGCCTTTGAGGTTGCACAGCTGCATGTTATCAATGTTGTGCTGGACGTGGTGTGTCATCTTCAGTCATAAGTCAGTCATACAGCAGAGAATGGGTGCTGCTGCATTTGCTAGTAGCTGTGCTGGAAATTTTGAGTCTGTGATCACCGTGTCAGTGGTACATCATCCTCAGCAAATAAGACTGTTACGATTCTGTTTTGTCAAAGAAGGTGTGTGCAAATTGATTTGTTGGGAGACTGCAGCGGTATATGGGCTCTTCATGGCATGATATTGTGGTTCGCCAGATCCCCTGTATTGGGGGGACGAATTAAAACACCAGAAGCACCTTAGCTTAGGAGACGTACGCTTAGCACTGCTTGTAATCGGTAAACTATCCCGTTGCTGAGCCAGAATTACTGCTGCATTGTAGACGTGCCAGCACTTTGAGCGCCTGACGAAGAACCTGGAGACAGTTGCCGTCCCCTTGCTTCAGACCGCTACTGCCAGCAAGGTGCGCAGCATTTCTTGAAATCTATGGAGACCTCGACTGTATGTTCCTAACTTCCTCTATTGTTGTGGCCCCACAGACGTGGCTGCAGACGCCCTGCATGTATGCCCTATGGCCTTTGGCTCTGGTTTGCCGACCTGTAATGATACTAGTGATTTTTTAGTAATATGGCCGTTTTTCTCAAGCTCTGTCAGTTTTCCTGGCGCAATCGACAGTTTGAAGCATCTCTGGCAGGTATTGGCGAGGGCAAAGGCTCCTCATTCTGCTTGCTCAGCACGAATGAGATGCACTGTAGTAGTCATTCTAAAACCTGCACCCTCGGCGGTGCTTGAAATTATTCAAATCAACTTTTAGGGGTCTACAGGGTCATGCTCCGTTGGATTGCTCGATGGCTTTCCGGATCTGGTCCCTGAATTACCACAGGTTTTATGTTTTGGGAGATTGGGTCTTATTCATCCACCCTTCTTGGCCAAAACTAAAATTTTATTGCGGGTTCTAGAACGACTACTACAGTAACTACACTGAGAATAATGTGAAATTTCCAGCACCGCGTTGCGCAGGTGACCACTGACTTTCTGGACAGGCTTCGGCAGATGAAGGCGCGAATGAACGGCCTCAAAACGAAGGTCGAAACGGTGAGGACAGGTCTTTAAGCCATGACTGCTCCAACACACACCCCTATGAACTTATCTCCACAAACCTGCCAGCACGCGGACCTCACAATGATGACTCATTGCACATGCACATGGGCACTCATGACACATGATGACTCATGATGAGGATGGATTCTGACATGTCATGCGCGTCACCGCTTGCATGCAAGATAAACACCATATAAACCCTAAACCCTAAATCTAGGCCTTGCAATTGTATTGAGATTCTCTGTGGCTGAGTCCCCCGAGAGCGCTTCATGTAGCTCAATAGGAAACAGGTGAAAATCTCCTGAGACAGTTTGGAAGGCGTGCATTTAGTGATGCGTATCACAATGGATTCAGAGGCTGACTAAAAGTCTGCAAACGAGGCGTACCAGATCAGTGACTCATGGCCAACGGGAAGAGGTTAGTCACTGCTGAGGCACTGCCATGCTGGCGCAGATGAAGGAGGTTCTCGAGAAGTACCTGGAGGACGAGGATGACATGCTCGACATGAACCTCACCGCCAGGTCAGCCAATATTTCTGCGCTTGATCTTGATCACCACTTTACTCATGTTGATATAGTAGCTGTGCACTCCTCTTGCAGAGGCACAGGCATTCCCTGCGAGCCAGCACATGCCGTTGAGATGTGTGCAAACAGACAGCCCCCGCTCTTGATCTCTGTAGAGAGGCATGTGCAGGAGTGCAAAAGGCACAGGAATAATTAATTTCTAAAACGCAGCGTAGCGACCAGCAGCTATTCCCGCAAAGCTGCACTAGACTTGAGCATCAGATTTGTGAGCATCAGATTTCTCTCTTGATTTGTCCAATCACAAACGGGGGGGTTAGGAGCGAGGCACACCTCACTCGAAGCTTCACAGATCCGGTTGGAGCTTCACAGATCCGGTTGCGGTGGAGGTTATCTCCTGATTCCTTAAAATTTGCTATAGCTCTGGGTCTTACTGCCGAAATCAGGGTCAACAGCATGCAAAAATGTATTAAGGTGGTATTTAATGGAATGCGGCAATTTCATAGCACTAGTTTCCTGGCCAGTACATGCGACAACACGCGATCCACTGAAAAGTGTTTTTTGGGGGCCTTTATAGTCTTTTTGAGGAAGAACTCCATCCCCATGCCTGTGCACACTCAAGTACAAATAGGAAATGCATTCCAAAAAAAAAATTCCAAGGGAAAATGACCATTTTACCTGGTTATATCTATGTGTTGCTCAAGAAAACCGCATTTTTATCGCATTTTAAATTCCGCCAGTAATGGTAGCATTTTGTCGCATTGCATTTTGAGGTTGATCGCATGCGGTAAACCTGGTCGCAACAGGGGGATTTACGCCGCAGGGGTCAGGGGACGAGGCATGCATCGTTCCAGCTGCAGCGGGAGTCGATGCAGCGCCACAAGGGCCCCAGCCGCCACTCCCTCTCTCTGGTCAGGCACACCTCAGGGCACTGGCCGCAGCTGTCCGTGCGCACATCCATGCACTCTGCGGGAGCCAACTTCCCAGACGACGGTGAGCCCTTCTGATCCTCTCTGCGCGCTAGGTGGGCTAGAGATTTTGCCGGGACTGCTTCAATCACAGCTCCATTAGCACACCCAAACGCTGGTCAGAGTGCTCTGATCACAGTTCAGTAGCGTTGTTTGTGCCCACTTCCAAGCACTCTGCGGGAGCCAACTACCCAGAAGACGGTGAGCCATTCTGAATCTCTCTGCGCTAGGTGAGCTAGAAATTCTGCTGGGATTGCTTTGACCACAGCTTCTTAGCACACCCAAATGCTGGTCAGAGTGCTGTGATCCACAGTCCAGTAGCGTTGTTTGTGCGCACCTCCATGCTCTGGGCTGGCGCCAGTTTGCCAGAAGGCGGTGAGATGCCCTGAGATCTACATTTTGCGGTTGGAAACCCAGCGGGAGGCTCCCGAGGGAGAGTGGCTGCTGCAGAGCAAGCTGTGTACGTGTCTGTTTTAGCTTTTTGGCAAGTCTGTATGCATGTCTGCTTGCACAGCACAGCTGCAAAGGAGGGCGCTTCCCACTTGCCGCCATTTTGTGATAAAGGAAGGCAGCTGCAGAAATCGCCTCTTTTTTCACTTTGATGTCGTCCTCCAAGGTTCACGTTATTATGGGGAAGGAAGTTTGCATAATGCTCGACAGAGATGGGCAAGGCAGGCGTAAAGCTGCTGATGATAGGGATCTAGGAAAGATTTCCGGTTTAAGGAGGTACTGGCGCAGCCACGATCAGCTCCAGAAGCTGGTGGCACTATTCCTTTATTGCAAACAACCATCTATCAACGTTTTATATGCTGTGCAGGCGGCGAGGGCGGCAGCCCGGATGACCTGGCAGCGCAGATGGAGGCAGCTGCCGAGCAGCTGGCGGCTGCCAAGCGCGCAGCCGAGGTGCGCCGCCCAATTTCTCACCCCCTCTCCCCCTCACCCCTTCTTTTATATGCAGTTTTGAAAGGGGTGATGTAATCCCTGGACTCATAAGGCCTCGCTCAACCTTGAAATGGGGCTCCAAATTTCCTGACATGTAAGGCAGGGATGCTTGAGGACGTTTTCTGGCTCGGTCTATGGTGCACTCCATTAATTTGACTCCAGGCAAACACGGTTGTCATTTTCTCTCCAAAATGCGTTCATCTGTTACATTCTTTCCACAACAACTTTCTAGGATCTGGGGGACACAAGTTGTGCTCCTGGATGAAAGGATCACATGTGTCCCGTTGCACAATAAGGCCTTACAGAGAAAGGGGCCACCCTCTTACGTGACATGCAAGGCAGACATGCTTGAGGGAAATTCTGGCCTGGTTTAGGGGGCGTTATGTCACTGCAAGTCCAAGTACTTGCACTATGTTCTTGTATCTAGAATGCATTCTGTTATCTAGAATGCCTGTAGTATCCCTTGTCTGGAGGGGGTTGGGATTTCTTTGTAGATATCAAGATTGAGAGATTGTTGCCTGTCAGGCGCGGCGGCGAGAGGAAGCTATCACGGAAGTTGAGATGGTGCTTCAGACATATTTTCATAATCTAGACAACTCCTACAACAAGCTGCAGACCATCAACGAGTACATGGATGACGTGGAGGTGACTCATCGCGCCGCTGACTCACCATCTGTTTCTTCATCATTTTTGTGTATAAGCCTTCTTTTATGCACTGCACAGCTAAAAGTCATGTCAACATGGCAATTTGTTTGTGATTTTTCCCCATTGGTAACTACCACCCGCTAAGCACTTGCTGGCTTTGTGAACACACACTTTTTGTCGTGCACTGCCATCTACCAAGTTTGCGTCAGACTTTGGGGCATTGCTGCAACTATTGAAAGATGTGGATGCCTGTGAGATTGCTGCTCCATCGCTTGAATCTTGCCTTTACAGAAGATACCATAGAAAAATAAAAAAAAACCCAAAAAAAGACCATTACAGATGTGTTGAAGGTTCTTTTCTGCGTGCGCAGGAGTTCATTGACTTGGAGATGGACGCGTATCGCAACAATGTCATCCGGGTGAGGCCTCCCCAATAATAGATATTTGCAGACCCGCAGACTTTTACCTTTCAACTCCCCATTGTCCAAGAAAATTTAGGGTGTAGGGTTAAGGGTATAGCAAAATACAAGTCGATGCCAGGTTCATGCTGGCATCACTTCTGCTCATTCATCACATATCAGGGCCGCATCAGGACGGCTCTGCTGTGTTTGCAAGTCGATGCATGTCCTTCAAACCCCAGCAAACTCTACCTGGACCTTGCATCTCGCGCACAAATTCTTTAAAGCTAGTTATTCCCTGCAAACGCTGCAGTGCTGCGCACACGCATGCCACATGCCACCTCAGCGCCATGTCAGCACCTGCCACCTCAGCACCAGGCAGTAATACGGTTTTCGAATTTAAATCTGAATGTGCGCGCAGATGCGGGTGATGCTCAATGCGTCGGCACTTTCGGGAGTCATCATTTTCACGATCAGCAATATCTTTGGCATGAACCTGGGCACCGCGCCGGATCGGTTGCAGGGGAGTGCCGGGTTCAGCGGCAGCACCTTCCTCGGCTACCCTTTATTTCTAACGGTGCGTCCCTTTCAAAGCAGGACGCAAATCAAGTAGGGGCCCCTGGAACTGTAGAAATGAGCCCGGCAACGCTGTTTGAACCCAAGAAGTTAAACGTGAAAGGCTTACCGTTCCCTGATGATGGTCCGGACATTACACAGCTGCACCGATCGCTTCAGCCCAAGCACAGCGTGCCACGGATTTTTTTGACCAATTTGGGGGGCAGTGTGGAAGTGAAAACTGAGGCGAAAATTGGTCAGGTTGGGCCATTTCTGAGGTCATGACCGTAAGTATGGTAGATAAAGGCCATTAATGAATCTACTCGGGCAGAAGGCGGCTGCAAGTGTCAGCGCCTCTTTTCGGGCGCTTATTCTGTACAGCTGATGCCTGCAGATTCTCCTGCTGTCTACTTCTTGAGGCACCACAGTTCTTGATGTGTTGTGCTGCAATTTGCGCAGGTGACAATAGTGACATGTGGGGCTTCGGTGCTGGTCTACATGGCGTTCCTGTTGTACCTGCACCTTGTGAAATTGGGCCCCTCAAACATCTCGGGTTGATCTAGTGAGTGAAGTGGCTGCTGCTGAGCTCAAGGAGCTGTCAAAGTCACTGCAATGTGTAAGATTTGAGGAACAAAACTAGTGTGGAAGACTGTATTGATTCCTTACACTTACATCTGCGCATCCTGCGATACGTATGCCGTTCACATTATGGATAAGAGGAGCTTGTTTGGGTGTCCAGTTGGGGGCAAGATGGGGCCGGTTCAAGCCGTAAAGCCCACAGTCATTGCTGGTGTGATCAAAACAAGCCGGAAATGCCCCTGGTATTGACTGTGTCTACTACAACTAATTGCATCTGGTTGGCAGAAGATGGCGGATTTGCTATATATCTGCCTGAAGCACTTGCCAACTAGAAGCGTGCACGGCAATTGCTGCAAGTTTGATACAGTTCATCATTGCCGAGCTCACAGCAAGGGCATAAAGAAGCTTGCAACCTCACAGCAACCTTTAAACTACATATGAGTCTAATCAGAGCTCTGATCCCCCATTCCTGGCATGCCAGTATGGCATCCATCGCTGCTTGCAAATTTGCCCTCAACCCAGTCAGGAGCAAAGATAGACCCCAGCCCCTCTCCATTCAACATCATCCTGGCTTGGCCAATCACCATACATCAGTGGCAACTGCTACTTGACTGCTCTCAATAGACACACCTTCTGCACATTTCCTAGGCACACGTGTCTCTTTATTCAGACATGATGCAACATGTATCCTGCTTCTAGGATATTGCATTCATTGAGCAACTCAACTCCATTGTCGCTCACCCTTACCTAAAAACTATCATGCAACTAACCCTCAACTCACTTTGAGCTGTCCTACCTGATGCACAGCATCCCATGCAGTGCTTGGCACCTGCTTTCCTTCATCCGACCGCTGCTACAAAGGCTGCGAGGAAATGAATACAACAGCAAAGGCCCACCAAAAGTGACACTAACAGGCATACACAGGCCCTGTCTGCCACCTCTGGATCTTTGACGACATGGCTTGCTGCTGGTATAATGTCACAGCGCGTAGAATCAAGGATCTTTCGGCTCGAGATTTGCATGTACAAATGGCGCGTTACTATCCGCTATGAACCAGGCAAAGGGATCATGCTTGACCAGGCAAAGGGATACCGATCGCATACTGTTTTCTGCTGTTTCATGGCAGCATTGGCTGTGGGCTTCCATCAGACAACGCTTATAGGGGCCAAGAAGGTTCCAGAGTTTGGGTCAAAGCTCGGAATCCCGGCCGCTGCCGATGAGACCGCCTTCAGAAGAACGCCAGGGCTAGTACCAATTGTCTGGGTGCAATCGTTAGGATTACCGACAGCATTATAAGAAACTGTCCCGGATGTAAAGCTGCTAATGCTGCTTGGGGGACACGGAGTTCCTGCAAGGGCACACATAGAACGGATTTAAAGTGAAATATAAGTTGAAAACAGACGCACCTTGCCTTCGGCAGGAAAAGCGTGTAATAATAATAAAAGCTGAAAATTGGATGAAAGTCAGAATGGATTTGAAGTTGGCATCATATGAGACATGTCAGGTGAATGTTGTAAGTCGGCATCATGCCACGATGCCTGCTGAATGAAGACAATTGCGCATTGGTATGCACTGAGACTAGAGCAACCGACTTGATTCTACCTTCCTAGCAATTCAATGTTCTTGGCAACACAACATCTCTGTCTGATGTAATGGCCATCTGTCTCCGGGCAAGGAGTGCACAAGGTGTCCACCAACCAACTCAAAAAAGCATTGTTACTCAATTAAGCATGCCGCTTCATCATCAACCCACGCTAAAGCATGGTGAGATCAGCCAGGTGTGGGCAGGCAAATCACGATATCGAAGCTGGAACTTCCTGGAGCTTTTGAGCCAGCAAGACGCACCCAAGGGGCAGCATGGGGTGGCGCCGGTGTCGGGGACGAGGAGCAGCGCGCCATCAAAGGTCAATATGTTGCAGGTGGTTCCGGCAGTTTGACCAAGACCTAGGTAGAAAGGCTGCGTTGTGGAGCATGTGGATGATTCGTAGAGGTAGAGACCGGGAGTCACCTCTCCATTGAACCCGAGCTTAAAGAGGTACCTAAGAAGCACCAGCAACTTACTTTGAAAACTTTGACAGCAGAAGCTGCAATCCCCCCACAAGAGGCAAATGGCTCAGAGAAGCCAGAGGATCTCAACGAATGAAAGACAAGCTGCTTATCCTACAGTGCTAAGAACCTATCACCGATGCCATGTGCTATTTATGTCTGCCCTGCCACGTTGTTCTATGTAGAAGGGACCTGCTCATTACCAGTACGGATCACACATTGTTGTGTCCTGAACCACAACGTTTGTTGCATCGTCAGATGCACGAGCGGCTTGCAATATAGCCTGCCAGTTTGGGGCAAATGGCATGAGAGGACATTACCCAGACGATGTGATGAGGGTCAACGAGTCTCTATCGGCAGTAACAAAGGTTCCAAGGATGGCGCCAGTGCCATCAATTACAGATGTCGCAGGCCCTGCAAAGAGCTAACTTCTTTTAGCAAGGGAAGAGCACATTATTTCAACAGATACCCACATGCATTCCTCACTCACATGCCACTGATCTTTCAGCATCCAATCCAGGTTTGAAGTCTTGACAATTAAACGCCACAGGGTCAAACCCTGTCAAACATATCGCTGCATTGTACTGGTAGTCTGCCTCATAGGTATCAGAGTAAATGACCATATATGATTATATAGTTTGACAGCTGTTCCACCCTCGCTGCATATGTTTCGGGCAAGCTATGGCTCAATCACATTCCTCCGTCTGGGTTGAGTGCCAGGTGACATCAACTTGAAATTAGAATAAAGACATTATTAAACTGAATATTGGTGCAGGGTCCGGGGGCACGAAATTACCTGCTGGACCTTGTATACCAGTTGGGCCCTGTGCGCCTGGCGCTCCGGGAGGACCTGTTGGCAGGCAGAATCATCGTTCTCACAAAGTGCAAGATTAAACACAACAGCATGTATCTTAGAGGGGAACTCCACTAGTCTAGGTGAGTGCCAGGTGATCTCAAGCTCGAATTTTAAGAATTCATTCTGAGTATTGGTGCAGGGACCGGGGGCACAGAATTACCTGTTGGACCTTGTATACCAGCCGGGCCCTGTGCGCCTGGCGCTCCGGGAGGACCTGTTGCGCAGGCAGAAGCATCGTTCTCACAAATTGCAAGATTAAACATAACAGCATGTATCTTATAGGGGAATTCCACTAGTCTAGGTGAGTGCCAGGTGATCTTAAGCTCGAATTTTAAGAATTCATTCTGAGTATTGGTGCAGGGACCGGGGGCACAGAATTACCTGTTGGACCTTGTATACCAGCCGGGCCCTGTGCGCCTTGCGCTCCGGCTGGGCCGTCGGTGCCGTTGAAGCCTGCCGGACCTGCACAAGCACATGCACCACTATTGGGAGGAAATACCTTGCCAAGCCTCAAGGGGGAGCTGTGACAAAATATGTGAGTCCCTCGCTCTTTTGAAGCGCTGTGTACAAGAGAAGGTCTGAACAAAGCAGCATAGGTCAGAGGGTGTTTGAGTTGATGTACCTGGGGGACCTGCAGGGCCTTGTAGACCTGTTGCCCCAAATCAAATACACATCTCAGCACATGGAAGCAGCTGCAATGAGCAATTCACTCCTCCAATCCGTAACAATCGATTGGATCAGTCAGTCAAATGCTCATTTGGGCCTTCTCCAAGCACACAATAAGACTTCTGAGCCGAGCGCCCCTAAAACCACTCCCCCAGACTAGGTGCAGTCCTCTAAGATTCCCTCAGCATGCGCACAAATCTAAAATGCTGCCATACAATAAGCGCTTGAGAAACCAAGATGCCTTGCAAGCTGGTCGATTGTAGGGGCAAGATTCAATCAAGGTGATTACATAGAGCGCAAGGGACATTTCACCTGTTGCCCCGTCAGCGCCATTCATGCCGTCAGCACCTGCAGTACAAGAAGATGTCACCGACAAGGCATGTGCTCCTCGATTGCAGGAAGCCATCATGCTACTTCTGACTCAAGTGCTTGGTCACTGCCGGATTTCTATACTCATTCCACTTTTGTGGGGTTTAATTAACACAGGGGGTTGCTACTACAGACTTGTGTATTTAGTTTCCCTACAATCATAAGCTGAGGGAGAATTGCGCATTCTCTAGCACTGGGAACGGAATGTGCATTGCACACTTGGCACGCTTGTTGCCCCACAGCAACAGCCTAAAGCAAAATCTTCCAAATCTGACCATCTATGATCTACCAGTACACAGAGCATGAAAGATATACACCACAGCATTCTACAAGTGTGTGTTAGCTAGCAGGGTACGAGCACCAAGGTATGAATACCTGCTGGTCCAATCGGGCAAATCTCCTGGCAGTTGCCGTCTGCTGCAGCATCACCAGGACATTATTAGGTCAGACTTATGTGATAGCGGGAACGGGTTTCCTGTGACGCACATGTCTGACTCACCTGTCATGTTTATCCGACCGTCGGCTGCCTGCGCGTACGAAAATCCCCTGTCAATGGCCGTAGCAAAGTCGATATGTGTGACACGATAGGCTGAAAGCGGCATTGGTCCAAGTGCTGACCTTCAAAGCGTCGACCTCCGCCCGCAGCGCTTTCACATCGGCCTTGCTTGCTGGTCCTATGGTGTACGCCGTGTCGACAAGGGCATCCACAAGGGTTTCATTCTTGAAGATGCCTCCTGTCACGACTCACCTCTCTCGTCAGCTGACGAGACCGCAGCCTTACTGAGCTGTCCAGAGGCATGTGACGAAACCTGCCCGTTGGTGACATGGATCAGGCCGTGTGGCTACGCGCTAAGAAGCATACCTGCGGCCATCGCCAGTGGCATACGCGGCATCAAAATTGCGCATTGCGCAAACAGCGAGATAATGAGGGTGTAGCCTGCCGGCTTGTGAGGGCTCCTGCACATCAGTGTGCAACAAGGTCATTACCAGAGGAGGAGCTCCGCCTGTAGCCTAAGTTGGGATGCCAGACAAATCTGTAGCAGCACTTTACGGAGGAAGGCTGCACGGAAGCCTCTAACTGGGACAACCACTAATTACACCTCACCGTCACACCATGCACAAGCGCCAAACCGTCTCTCGCACACCCTCACCTTGTTGTTAACTTCCGGCCAGCCATGTTTTTTGCAGTGAAGAGAGGGGCAGTTCTGCCACCACTTATTGGGCTATTGGCAATAGCCTATTGCTGAAAACTTTTTCCTGGAAAAGAAGCAAAAGGCAAGTAGAGCTTTGCAGAGTTAGATATCTCAGCTTGCGAGTCGAAGCTGCCCACAAAACGAGCTCACCAATCTTTGCAATGCGTCACGTTATATCTAAAACAGGAACAACTGTCGCTGGGCCGTCCAAACAGTGGGGTCGTCCACACCTGACGTAATTGGGCTCATGGTTAATTCCTCATTACCCCACGAACGAGGGGCGTTGGCAACGCCCCTCAGGGTTCTAGAGTACCAGGGTTTAGAGAGAAGGATTAGGGTCTTGAAAAGAGAGAAAAAGGGAGAAAAACCATGTTTCAGCCATTTGTGGGCCCACCTAGTGACAAAAGTAATGTCCAGTTGGCCCCATGCAGTTGAACCTCTGCTATTTCAATGAAAGCTAATGACTTGCAGCTATGAGCCCCTCCGAGGGTCATGCCCGGCTATGGGCCATAGCCCAACACAAGTGGCAAACACACATGAGATTTGAGGCCAACTCCTATCATAGGCGTTGCACAGCAATTTCGAAGAGGATGAAATGTTCTCCAAGTCGGCCTCCATTGAGGAAGGAATTGAAGTCTCACCTAGCAGTAAAAGTGACCTGGCTACGATGGGCTTCAAGGCATGCTTCTGAATAAATGTGTGTAATTATTCAGTGGCACCATTCATACCTGCATGCAAATAGGCAGATATGAAGTTGGGACATTTGCATATGTATGTCCTTGTGTAACAGTTTGTAAACAGCAGAAAAATTCCATACGCTGGTGGATCAATGTGCGTGGGTTGCCCAGAAGCAGCCTCACAGGTGGTACAAATATTGTGAATATTTAAGCAGCTGGCTTTCATCCCTGCAGTTTGCCAGGCTCCTGACATTTCCAGCCTTTTGCATTCCATGATGATTTGTGATACAACACCAGGTTGCAGACTTTTGTAGGCCCCGCAGACGTGGCTGCAGTCGCCCTGAGTGTATGCCCTATGGCCTCTGGCTGTGCTTTTGCCGACCTGCAATAACAAATAATAATGAGAGCTGCTCAGGTGCATTTCACATCTCCTGCTCAATATGGAAGGTCACTTTGTGTCACATTATCCTACAAAACAAGCTTGTTTACAGTATCATACAAAAAAATAATGGTTCCTGGCACAATATCGATAGCTCTTAAGATGACTTCAGTTTTATTTGTACGCCCCAACAAGCCGCACGCACCTGCGCAGGGTGTATAAGATAACACGCTTCTCACAGCCAAGGTGACTAGGGAGAGCGGCGCCAAGTACTCAGGGAAGGTGCCGAATGCTCAGCTGCATGGCAGGGCACAATGACATACACGAATGGCGACGATAAGAGGGTAGATGGGTCGAGGGAGAAGGGTCCGGCCAAGGGGAATTGCGCGCTGCGCCCGGCTCGGAGCGGCCATCACTGAGGGGTGCATGGGGAAGAGGACAATTTTGCGGCCTGACACTGCGCTGATTTGGTGATCACAATAAACATTGTTGTCAGACAATGCAGGAGGGCTGAGATTGAAAGCAAGCATCTCTTGTCACAAGTATGGCGTGCCACTGAATATGCCAAGGCCTTCATTTGCAGTGGCTGCTTGCCACATCTGAAATAGCCAATGTTTAGTAACCACAGGGGTGGTTGACATCAACATACGAAGCACGCCTCGGAATCCGTGAAGCTACACTAAAGCCGCCAAAAAGAGAAGTGGCGCTCTGATATATCAGTTGATATTGCTGTCGACCGCATCACTCAATTGACCGAATTCATGTGTGACAGTGTAAGCCCTGAGGCTGAAGCGTTGGACTGCCATCGCAAATCTCCGCTTGACCTCCATCGTTCGTCTCAAGGAGACTTTAAAGGTTTTGATCTGTCAGGATGGCACCCTACAGGTGCGAAGTATATTTCTACTCCTGTGCTCTGCTTTTTAAAGTTCACCTGATCTACAGTTCACATAAAACAGCAGACCTAATGCCCGCAGCCGCCACCTCGTGGATACAGTAATTGCAGTCTTTTGGGCAATCCATTTTCCCCTGTTGACGCTCTCCTCTGTTTTGGAACAGTGGGCTCAGCTGTCTCCGCAAACCCGCCGTCAGGGACTCGGTCGATCTCGAGAAGGTGCTGACGGTGAAAGTGGTGCGTCCTTTCTACTAACGTCAACTCAAACCGGGGCGACCAAGTCCTGATATTGGCACCAACAATTAACTGCAGACCTGTGGAAAGGAATCGAGCACAATCCGCCAAAGTGCTCTTGAGATCAGGTGTTTCCGTCTCAAACAAGGCAGCCAGAGGCCCCCAGGCTGTTGATGCAGCTTGATGCTGATATGATGCAGCAGACCTTGAAGCAGTCACTGAGGGTACTACTCACGGGTGAAGGTAGTGGATATTGTGGCACCTTGCAGGCTTTGGAACCAGGCAGGCACACCGGCAAGGAGTCTGTGAGCACCATCACCTGGCTGAAGCGCCTCTTCACAAGGAAGTCAGAGTCAGGCAAGCAAGCGCCTGTGTGCGTGAAATGGGAGGATGGCTCAAAATACTACGGCACACTGCTCAACGGCAGGATGCACGGCCAGGTGACTCGGCAATATTCGTCCACTTATAGACAATCAAAACAGAAGCGCACCCCGTTACAAAGTTGCAAGCATACATCTGATGCAAAGGTACAGACAGAATGCACGTATGGCATACAAGTCTGCAGTCAACCCAGCTCCAAAGGATGGGTGGGCCCTTCTGCATTTTCCAGGCTGAAGAGAGTGTAAAACATTTGCCAACTTGTAAATACTGCTCCAGGGGCGCTTAACCGAGCCTGACGGCTACTGCTACGAGGGCAGCTGGCTGTGTGGTAAGAAGCACGGCAAGGGAGATGAGCGATCAGCCGATGGCTCTGCGTACGTGGGGGACTTCGTGAATGGCAAATATCACGGGCAAGGCTGCTACACCACGGCAAACGGCTACAGCCACAAAGGGGCATATGAGAATGGCTGGTGAGCAGCCAAGAAATCCTCACACTTCAGTGTCTTGCACATCAGCCTGACACAGGGTGATAAAGGTGCACATTGGGCAGATGACGATTGCATGCTCTGCAGGGGGTACTGAAAACTCCTTTTAGTGCCCCCTGTGCTCTGATCATGATGGGGCTTTATAGTATCTCATTCAGAAGAGTCTTTACCTTTTGGGCACTAATTCGTGCTGTTCCTGCCGGAGGCAAGGTGCGCCTGCAAAGAAGCTCCAAGTCACAGTGGGTTTGCCACATCCAAATACAGTGAGCCAACACTGCATAAATCTTGATTGGCCATTCTGAGCCGGGCAGCCACCATCAAAATCTTGCAGGTATTAACGGCTGGCGGCCGTCAATATCACTCAGGGAAGATATTGTACGCTGCTGAGTTGTGACATTGATTTATGGGCCTTGCCCCAGGCAAAACGGCCCAGGAGCGGAGACTTTCCCCAATGGCGAGTCATACACTGGAAACTACAAGAATGGCACCCGCCATGGCAAGGGGGAGTATCACTTCTCCCCATCAGGGAAGATTTTGGACATCGAGGACGGCAAGCTGCTCTGCATGGGCTTGGAGGTGCTCAGCAAAGAGAAGGGCAAAAAGCAAGCCAAGTCTGGCCGTGGCATGCTTGTCGGGCAGTGGAAGGAGGATCTGCCACACGGGCGCTGCCGCTATGACAGGTATTGCGGACACGTCTACGACGGCGATTGGCAAGCCGGCAAGCCGCATGGCACAGGTAAGCCCTGGCAGTGTCACTGATTAGTAATGTTACTAAGGTACTGAAAGTGCTGGCAAGCCGCATGGCGCAGGTACGCTCAGATGGAAACTGATTCCTACAGATGATCTTATTGATAAAGGCCGCCGAATCCAAAGCCAAAGGCCATAGGGCATGCACGCAGGGCGTCTGCAACGATGTCTGCGGGGCCTACAAAGTCTGCATCCTAGTGTTGTGTTACATCCCGCCGAATCTTAATGACAAAGTGGAGCTTGTCTGTGCTGGGCTATATAGCAGAGCAAAAGTAAAAAGGGAAACGTTCCAGGAAGCCACATGAGGCTTTCATTATCATTCTTTCTGAGCAACTGGCACATTGGCACTTACCTCAGCATTAGCCATTGCACAGCCTTTGACACCTGAGCAACGGAGATTGCTATACTTTGCGTGAGCGTGCCATTGACTTTCTCTGCTGCGCTGTCAGTGACCCAAGTGTGCACTCAGTGCATGCACTTACAGAGCTGCTACCCTTAGGGGCATGCCTGCAGATTACTGATTGCATCTCATAAGAGTGCTCAGTGGAATGTCATGCATGCAGGCAAGGTGATTTGGAAGAGCGGCGCGACATACACAGGGCAGATGAAGGATACTCAGCTGCACGGGCAGGGCACAATGACATACGCCAACGGAGATGTGTACCGCGGTGGTTGGGTCAAGGGGAAAAGGTCTGGTCAAGGGGAATTGCGCGCTGCACCCGGCTCGGGTCAGCCCTCTCTGAAGGGTGCATGGGCCGAGGACAATTTTGTTGCCTGACACTGCGGTGGTCTGACAATCACAAGAGTTTATAGGAGGGCTTAGTTTACATGCCATCTCTTGTCACAAGCTTGTGTCAAGACCTTGAACTGCAGAGGCTGCGTGTCACAGTTGAAGAGCCAGAGAACTAGAGTTACGGGTGACTTGAGGCACCTGCTGCCTGTGCAATGTCAAGAATGCTTTCACGAAGGTGGGCAGGTGTTGCAATACTCTACGGAAAGATGTCTGATCCTGTCCAGAAACACAAGCTGCATACTCAAGTAGCTGCGACTGCTGGCTTCCACTCGCATGCACCCTAATATTCAGAGCTAAGGACGTTAGAAGGGCAAACAGATAAGGTCTCAGTCCGTCGTAATTTTAATAACTGAGTTTACAAAGCAGATGTTTAAAGACGAGCAGAGGGTGTCGTGGTGTTGGAGACTGCAACAGACGATTGATTGCAGCCCAATCCTAAACTCAAGGGAACTTACATGAAGCTGCCTTTGGCCTTGTGGGGCTTTGACCCTAAAGTCTAAAAATATCTTGCGAAGAAGCTTCCGTCGAGTAATCTGGCTAAAGAATGTTCATGCTGGTGCCAGCACCAGAAGGAGCCATTTGCGAGCAGAATCTGGCGTCCAGTTGGATATGTAGACAGATTTATGCTTTGAGCAGATCTACGAGTAGAGTTGTTGCGAAGGAACATACCTTCGTTCGTCAGCGAACCATGTCCGTATTGCCTCCCTAAAAAATGCCAGAACACAGGTAGGAAACCCAAGCGATCTGTAGGAAACCCAAAGGCAGATTGCTTGTCGACATACTTATACTGCCACAGCTGCAACAGTCGCTGTGTCTTAGTTTCATCATGTCCAGTTGGCTCGGTTGCCTGGGCACAGCCGCAGTGAAAGACGCACCCGATGGAACGCAATCTTCAACCGAACAAAACGCGCGGACTGATATTCCTCCCCATCTCCCTCCTCCCTTTGCGTTGGCTTTGGCAGAGCAGATCAGTGTGAACTAGTATGGCGATCGAGCCTTTATAAATTTGAGCGCTGCTGATCTTCGCCGAAAAAGGAAGTTTCGCAACAGGTATCCTTAGGAATCTTTAAACTCAAAGAAAGGGAAGGATATTGATCGCTGTATGTGGCGAGCGAAATGATGCTGCGGTTGTCCCCGTTTCGTCCGTATTCCTGATGCATCCTTCACCCCTTGACGTAGGGGAATTGAGGGTCTTCCTGCTCTCTTTCTGGGTTGCCTTTACTACAAAATGAAAGCCATCATCTGAGCACACCTTTGCAGTTGCAGCTATCCTTCACCTGCAACTCAAGACTGCAGTACACCATTACATCTGGCAAGATCTCTAGACGCTTCTGCTGCTAACAAGCTCCTGCACAGGGTCCTACTGCTGATCCAAAATGTGAACGGGAGTCGTCCGTATTCGAGCTGAAAACATCATCATATATCACAAGGAGTCCGTATGCACGCAGGCTGCAAATGCGCAGCTGATGCTTAGTCCCCATCTGCATCTTGGCCAGTGCCGATATTTCCCTTTGTCACGCTCCTGACGTGCTCGTGATAGTATCGCCTGCCGCAGATGGTGCACGGCTCCTGCCACTCGCTTTCCTCACCCTGCCAATCAGAATACTCCCTTTAAGCCCTCAATCCCACGGTATATCACCATTCGAATTTTATCTGAAGTGGTGTTGCCCTGAACCTCAGTTTCAACAAAATGCAGCTGAGAAATTGACAACCATTACTGCCAGAGCTAATGGAAACCAGCTGGCAGGGTTCTGTGCGCTGCTTCTTGGTATTAGAGGCAGGAATATTAGTCACAGCAGTAGCTCACCTCATCAGCATCGCTGTCATCTTTGTCCTCCCTGGCAGTGTCAGACTTGTGCAGCGCCCCGGACTTCCTGAGAAACCTGCGCACAACAAAGCCTTTTTCTCCCCAAGTCCCTAGTGACTAAGTCCTTTTGGTCCTTATCTGATGCTGATTCCCCCACATCCAGTCTATTCTCATAGGCACTGTGATAAGCTTCTTGAGGAGCACGAGAGGGCAGGCAGCTCCTAAATCCTTCCTCCCAGGCCGGCCAACAACAGCAGGCTCGGTAGCGACATCACTACACCTGCCATCTGTGTCCCAACTTGATGGACACTGCACATTGGGAAATGTGGCAGCCAAAGAGTGCGTCAGGCGATCACCTGAGCACATTCTCCTCAAAGATCTCCCCGTCTCTGCCCAGGCTTTCCAAGGGCGCTCTGCCGCTCACAACGCCCTCTATGAAGCACACCAGCCCTGCACATGACCCAGCAAAACAGCTGTCATCATCCTGCAGAAATTGTCACATCATGTAATCTGCACACCGGCTTCACAGTGGCCATCGGAGCCTCGTCCTTGGGTTGCTTTGGGAAAGTCCTACCAGTAGGTGTGAAGTATGGCTTGTGGGCGGCACTGACACCAAGCTCACTGGACATTCTCTGGATCTATTCACTGCAGAGTAAAGGTCTCGACCGGTTGCCGATTCTTTTATAGATATAATCTTGGGGTTTACATGGAGCAAAAAGCAGGATGAGACAATTAGGAGATGACATCCTTCTGAGAACTGCACGTCTGAGGTGAGATCCACACCTGAGCCACAGAGCAGGCCGAGCTGTGCCAGAACAGGCGACCTGGGGTCAGCTATGGGGGTCCGCAGGAAGGCAGTGCCTCTGAACTGGTGCGCCAAAGAATCCAGCGCCTCATCCAGCTGTGCATCAGCCTGCCACCAGAAAGCAGAAGTTCCTCTCATTTTTAAAGCTGGTAATGCGATCGCTGAGACTGGCTTCTTTTGCACGATTTCATTGCGATGCATGTGCAGCCCATGGCAGGCTACTGTGGTGCAGTGTGAAGCATGGTGAGCAAGGCATGCTTGGCATCAAATGCATGATGGATAATAGTTGTACCTCACAGCCTGGAATGCACATGTGGCAGACAACTGCGGCTGCAGAAGCCTCCTTAAGTGTTCTCTGTGCACACAAGAATCCATCATCGATCAATCGCTGTAAGTCTTGCCCCGCATTCATCACGCACAAGCGCATGTCTGCATAACGAGAGGAGCAAGTATTTCTGCATGGAGGACAGGAGTTGATATACTTAATGGCAAACCAGAACTCTTAACGGATTTAGCTGCTATCATCTACACAGCGTGAAGTATTACCTGTAGGTCATGTTCTGGCACACTTTGCAAAGTGCCTGCCCCATTCACAGCAGCCTCCTTGCTTAGCGCATTCTGCTGGAAATATTCTCTCATACGCCTCTCTCGCACCTCCTGCAAGGCTGATCGCAGAGCAAAAACTTCAATCAGGCTGGCCTGCTTGAGCTGATGTTTGCTGTGCTTATTGGATACAAGAAAGTGATGCGTCAGCAAAAGGTTCGGAAACTCCTCTCAAAATCAAGCAGCTGTGAGAAAGCATTTATGTCACCTGCATCGTCATCGCTGTCAGTTGCAAGGACGTCAAGCTCTTCCTCCATCTGCACTGCTTCTCTAATTTCTCTAGGATCCCGAAGGATCGCGCCATTGGCGATGTTAATCCGTTCATACGTTCTGTCATGAGACAACAGCTGCTCCTTGATGCGCTGCGTGTACTTTTGCTCCTGCAGATCGCGCCTACAGCAATCTGCTAGTGTTGGATCGTCGTCCAGGTGGCAAGCAGGATCTGGTTCGCAGCATTCACTGGAGCAATCCATATCCAGCCAAGCTTTACTTTACTGTAATTTCAATGCTTTGCCACAAAATTCTTTTCGCTTTTTGTTTCCCAACTTTTGCCTCCTGCAAGGGAACGCCTCCAAAGGCGTGCGCCTCACAAAATGTGCTCCAAAACATTGGACTTTCAAAGCAGTGTTGAAACAGCCTCAGATATCATGCAAACGGACAAGAAAATTTATGAGTTGCGCTGAAGGTTCCGGAGCACCACTCCAGTCCGCCCTGCTTCTCATCGTGGATACCTACGTACCAAGCTCAGTGAACCAAGACAGTATTTAAAATTAAACCCAGGCGTAAAATAGCAGGTCTATCGGATGTCGCAGGTCTAAGGCCTCTTAATAATATTGCAACCGGATTCCAGGTATGAGCAGATGCGCGGGGCGTTGGCTTGCAAAGAGCCTCAAGAGCTGCGGGAATCTGAATCATACACCGCAGTGTAGGTCAGATTTTAGGGGGCATATATGCACAGCGCCTATGTCAGCATTCAGCGATCTGTGCGCCTGGGGAGTCTTGCGTGGGAGTGCCACGGAGCTGCATGTGGAGCTTGGAGACACAGAGGCGCTTGCCAAGAGCCTGAATGACATCTGCATTGCCTGGGGCAACAGTGCTAGCATGCATTTGCTCCCCACCAGCATGGCTCTCAAGGGAAAGACCTTCCGGGTGAATCTGCCTTTGTCCAATTAGGACCATGCATTTACTGTGATCTATGGCGAGGATATCTCTGAATGCAGCTGCCATGCGTGTGCTGACTGCCTGTCAGACGCAGGCATCATGCCGGCAGCTGCTCTAGGACAAGAAAGCAGGCGTTTTTTATTAGACAACATGCTCGGTAGCGGGTGAAGTGCAGATGCATCAGAGAGTCTCTGCAGGAATCAGACAAAATTCAGATTTGAGGAAAACACCAGAAGTGTGGGAGTACGTGCGTCGGTGGCAATATGGAGTGCTGTTGGCTAACACAATTGTTTACAGATACATCTGCACTATATTTTCCATGCGCCAGAGCTGGGAGCAACAGGTCATGGTACAGACCGCTAATAAATCAGTGCCCAAGTGAGCGCTATTACTAATAACCAATAGTAAAGGTAAGATCCACTTGTCATTGCTCTGCCACAATGCAGGCAGGCAAAAAAGGTTGCGGCTTTGATCCACATCTTCTAGATGACACAAGTTGAAAAGAATTCTTCGAAGGTGCAAGGTTGCTGTCTTCTGTACAGCAATGCACAGTAGAATCTGAAACGGCAATTGTCCGTGACAGAAATTTGTCATTCTGTATTTGTATTAAACTTGTCAGAAAAGAAGGGTGCAGGAAGCAACAGAGCAATGGCATCTGTTGCACGTGTTGTACATTTGTATTCATGCCAAAAATTCCGTTGTAGTGTATCTGGGCACTCCATTGCATGAGACTCCGCTCCTGATGTCATGCTCCATTGGGGGAGATGTGTCATCCAGCGGTGGCCCAAGATATTCACCAGTGAAGGTCCCATGCAAGCCTGCACACCAAAATCGTTCGGTGTTCCTCAACAAAATGTCAACAAAAACAGCAAACGAAACCGACATGTCCTCGATATCATTATAATGGTGCCACCAGACAGCGTCCCACCGAAACCACAAGTGAGCCGATTGCATTTATAAAAAAGGTAGGATGATCAGCCTGTCCGCAGTGCATGCATAGGACACTAATGCCCAAATGTAAAAAGATCTCAGAGATAAAGGATGCCATTGGAATCATGGAGGGTTTTGGGTGACTTGCCTATGGGGATATGGTGGGGGAGATGAATCGTGGCGACAGGACCGGCCGCCACATCGGCAGCGTCGAGGATGACTAAGTCCGTAGTCATGCTTGCCGACCGGAACACCGGCGCCAGCAGCCAACCCTCGTCTTCGTTCCCGTTTTCATCGGCATCATTCCCCTTGTCATTGTTACTATTCCCCTTGCCCGTCCTGGGCACAAAGATGGCCTCCTGGGCAAAGCTGTCCCTGCCCGGGCTCCACCGCTCCAGCCTGCCTGATGACCCAACCGCTGACTCATCGCTGGGCGCTGACGCAACGGATGGCAACGTCACCTTCATGATATCCTGCGCAGCATTCAATATCCCATTCAGCATCGAAATGTACTTCACTGGATTCTCCACAGGAGCGCTCTTCAAGACCTCGCTATACAAGGCTTCTTCTTGCAGCATCTCGTCAGTACTGTGTGATTTAGACCTGCGCTACAATCTGCTAATTGCAAGTGTAGACGGGGCAGACTCCGCGCTGCTAAAAGTTGCACCGTGCGCAGTTCACCAGGTCTTGCTTGGAGGGGCAAACTTATGGCAGCCTTTTCTGTAGCTTGTCTGCAGACTCACCCTGCCTCCTCGCTGGGACAGCATCTAATGATAGTGTAAAAAACAGTGGGTGTGCAGCTTGTCTGCAGACGCACCCTGCCTCCTCGCAGGGACAGCGTCTGATAACAATGAATAAAAACACAGTGGGTGTGTTGACAAAAGGGTACACTACCTGGGGTGGTCCCCAGCCGCGCGGCCCCACAAATCTGCTGCTGGTGACATACGCGTAGCGGTACGGGCGGCCAGAACAGGCCGGAGCCAAAGAAGGCATCTCCATCGATTGCTGCTCCGCTATCCTTGACACACCCACCTGCGCATGCAAACACATAAATTGCCTTCCGAGGTGCTGAGCTGGTATGATTGGCAACTTAGCCCCTCCGAAGGCCAGCCAGTCGCGTGCGAGGTTCTTCTCAAAGGTTGACATGACTCTCTCGAACTTGATACTCGCTTGGATTTGAGAAGCCGTCTGCTTAAAGTCAAAGGGCCGCCAGAGCTTGACTCGATCAGCAACCCTTAGCTGGGAATTAAGATCAAGGGAAGCACATGTGCAACTGAAGAATTCGCTCGTATTGCATGCCTCTCAATAACAAGCATCCTCAAGTCGGGATAACCAGTCACTGGCAGAAACACCAGATGCATAGGGTTTGTCGGTTCCGCACCCTTCCACCAGCAGGGTCAAGGGTGAGTCGGGTGAGCGCGGTGCGCCAGGGGGCGCGCTGGAAGAACTCCGCGCTCAGATTTCCAAAATCGGCGCCGAAGTCAACGCCCCCGGACATTGCCAGGCAGTCCATGATCACGCGCTCGCTGCCGGGTTCCTCAAATGCGTTCACATGGTGAAAGCAAAACAGCGGCTCTGTTTCCAAAGTCACTCGCTTTCCTGCCTTTCCTGCAGCACAACGACAATCTTGTTAAGGTCAGGAGATCAGTCACATAATCAGAGGTAGTTTTGTCGACGGTTTTGCACTGAGGATTTTCCGATGCTTGCTGGTCAGGCAGTCAAGTTATTCTCCTCCCTATGGAGTCATGAAGGTCTGATGTCTAGTTCTGTGTCATTGGGAGTGCCCAGAGCAGCAGGCATACTGCTGCAGTAGAAGGACTGAGAGAGCCATAGGATCCTCTTTGCATGAAAGGGTGCACACAAAAACACTGCAAATGCTCGCAAAGTGTGCATGCAAGCAAACTGCAACATGTCAGCAACGGGGGGATTAGTCAGTCAAGAAAAACACTGCGATGCGTGAAAGTTCCTGAGCAAGCCAGGAAGGTCACCCACCCGAGCGGCCGGGCCGGGGGATCAAGTGTATCTTCGTGCGCTTGGCAGGGTCAAATTTCAGACACTCGGCGAGGCAGGCGCGGCCGAGGGCGTACTGCGTCGCCATCTTGGACAGGTCCAGGCGCATGGGATTTTCCAGCGCAATGTAGTAATGATGGGTCACCAGCATGTCGTGAAAGAAGCCGAACCCCGCTCCCTGTGTGCATGTCACCAGACTTTCATCAGGTCATTGCAATTGTAAAGGAGGGTAGCATTTATTGCTGCACACAGGACTACCCTGTTCCAAGGTACACGAGGAGAAAAGCACTGCGCAAAAAAGCAATTCGCAAACTCGAAGTCGGATTTTTTTTTAAATGCTTTTGTTTTGCTCACTGCCTTTCGGTGTCACGTTTTGGATTCAGGGGGATGGCAGAGCAGCTAAGAACAATGATTCAACTCTAACCACAGATTAGTAATCGGGCGCTCACCGGGAGCTCTGCTGTGGTTTTGAACAGCAGCTGCAGGTCTTCTCCAAACTCCAGAAATGTCAGCGTCCCCTTTGTGAGCCCCTCAGCAAATGTTGACCCGATCAGCCGCCGAGAGCCATCATCCTCCCTGCAGAGCCCTTTTTCCTTCAAAATCTGGAGTGAAAGCACCTCACCCATCCCACCTCAAGACTAATGCATGTTTTTGGTGAATTTTCTGATCTCACGGATCTTATTGCTGCTGGTCTTTACTAAAATGTGCTTCTTCAGCATGCAGCAGTGATAAGTATCCCATGATCTGCCAAGGCATCTTGCTCTGTCAAGCACCCACCTTTGGCAGACCTGCCAGTGTCTTCTTGGCAACCATGCTTCACCATTTTGCACTATCCATGATGCCTAGTACATTCCAAAGGGGCATGCAATGCAGAAGAGGGCGCGGCCTTGCCTGAAGGTGCGGATGTGCGAACCAAAGTTCTGGGGGTCACTGCCGGCACCGAGAGTGTCATTCAAATTTGTTCTTCCCAACGTGCGCAGCGTGCTGTCCAGCTCCCACGGCAGATCCCTCTGCAGCAGAGCAAACACAACGATTTTTACGAAATGCAAAACAAAAAGGGTTCTGAAGGATCCAACATATTTCTGCAGTGTCAAATCCCCTCCTGATGTTCATTTTTGGATCCCCCGGATGCCTCTGCACTGGTGGCATTCTATTTTAACAGTTTGTTGCTTAGACCTTCTCAGACTTTGTCCTCCAACTGTTTGAATATTTATAAATAAATAGAATCCATCGCATGCTGGCAAACGTTTCCCTGGATTTAAATGGCCTGCCAAAAGACAGCTGTCGCATCGCATGCTTCAAGTCGGGGACTCTCGAGCAGCACAAAAGGCCATGCATGCACTGGTGGCAGCTACAGAGAGGCGCAAGCTTCGAGAAGGTTGCACTTTGGCTTGGCAGGCATGCACCTGCTTACTAATCATATATTAGTCATGATGACTCACCTCATGCAGGGCGAGCGTGCGGCCGCCCCAGTGCACAATGTTGGTGTTGGCAATGGATTTGATGCGAAGGTCCAGGGGGTTGAAAAACCGACCGCCAGATGGGTTGCCAACCGAGAATGCGCCCCTGAAGCAAGCAGAGGTTACATCGCCACACTGTGATTAAAAGCTGTTGCTGCCATGGAGGCAAGGTGCGTCTGCAGACCAACTGCAGGTGAAAGCTACCACAAGTCCTACCCCTGGATGGAATTGCCAGATCTAAACAAGGCGCAACATAACTTAGACAAGAACAGCCAGATATGTGCATCCTGCTGTGCGGACCTTTTGACCTCAGATCCAGAATTGACCCAGAAATTCTGCCACTGCCCTCCACATTGCCACTCTTCTGAGCAGCATGAACATAAGCAAGCCTACCACATTCTCTTCTGTCCATTAACAAGATAAATTCTAGAAGATGCTTCAATTTGAACTATTTTCGGTAGTGCACAAAAATTGCGCCGCTGCTCGTACCTGAACAGCATTCGACCGGCCTCCTGCTCTGTCATGAATGCATCTGTGCGCACATAGCGGCTGCGGAAAAAGCAGCGGCCAGCCTTGAACGCCCAGGAACACACCTGCAGATCAATTGATGCATCCTTATATTTCATTATAACGATTCTAGCTCATCAGAGCTCGAAGATGATAGTGTGGGTGCCAAGTGAGTGAGCATGCACAAGCTGGCTGCCCCTTGAGAAACAGCTGCATAGCACACCCTCTGCAGCTTACAGCCTTGACATAATGGAGCCCTTTAATTGTAGCCCATTTGCAAATGAGCCTCAGCAAAGATTACGAGCTATACATCCCGGCCTGCTGCATCGATGACACGTTGACGCCGCTACGTTTCGTTCGTATATAACCGAATTAAATTCAGTCCAGGCATGTTGAATTGCAAGGAAATGAACCTCACCTGTAAAGTTGTCCTTGGGCAAAGAAGGTGGAGGGTACGAATCCTAACACCCACCTCCCTTTTGCACTTTTTCGATTCTTTTCTGACTGTTTTTCAATTCAGCATCTGAAGAATACTCTGGTGAAGCATGACTTGTTCTTTGCAAGCTCTAAAGCATGTTCCCCTTACTTTGTTGGTCCTCAAGTCTACATTACACTTAAGATTTGAAGCCTTCCAGATCAGGTATCTCATGACATAAGGAACACTTCAGATACATTGAGAGACTTCTGTTCTCAAAGAAAGCTGGGAATTTACCATTCCATCGCCGTCGAACGGCTGGCCGATCGGTGTCCCGCCGACCTCAAATAGCCCAGGCCCATTCCTCAGCAGCGTTCCCCTCAGCTCTGCCGGAATCTCACCTGCATATTCGAGAATAAAACTTTGGTCCAATCACAATTCATTAATCAGCTCCAAATCCTTTCCATTGCAGGGAAGGATACTCCGATCACACAGTTGCGACTCAGGAATAAAGCTCTGAAGCAGGGCACGGCTTGTAAAGAATGAGCTTAATCAACAAGCCCTTAGACTGCTGCGAGTTGCTCAGAGATTGATGCAAGGCTTCACGTATGCTGCAAATGCTGCATGCAAAGGCAGCTGCTGGCAGGTGCAGGCAGACATGCGCACCTTCCACCATTGAGGCATCCACCCAGTAGTCTCTCTCAACATACTGGGAGGTGTACCCCTTGATCACGTTATCCCAGTCGGCATCTGTGAAGAGCTCTTCCCTTTCGCTGATAGCTCCACCTTTTGGCCCAGCTGCCTCTGAGCCATGCTGCTGCTGCTCCTGCTGCTTGGGGTGTATTTTCTGGGGGGTTTTGGGCCGAGGCAGAACTGCTTTGGGGGCTGGAAGGATGCTGGGCTGTGTCACGGTGGCAGCTGCATATCATGCACACAACCTCTTAGGTGTCTAAAGGAAAGCGTCTATCTAGCAGAAAATGGAAACTGCAACTGGTCAAAAGAGATCGATCAGGATGGTTCACCTGCCGTTGATAAGTTGCTTCTGCGTCTTGCGCATCTTCTGGTATTTATGACCAAGTCTGTACGAGGGCCGGTTGGGCTTCCCAGTGAGTTCATCGGTGAGACAGATGAGGGCTGCAGGCCTGCACGTTCAGGGAATACGTCGTATCTACTGTCCATCAAATATCAACTCACAACAGCACCGAATTACTGCTTGAATGCCTGCAGGATGCCGGGAATGCACCTGCACCCAATGTTTCTGGAGTGTAATGCTTCCTACTGCAGATGGGGATATCGAATTGTCCTCCTTGAATGTAGTTCGGAATGTGATATTACCTGGATCTGACTAACTAACCTGATCTTGATACCAGATGCCTCTGACTAATCCATAAAGCAAAAGTTTCGGGGCCTGCTGTTGTCATACTCGGATGTAACCGGCCATGGGCCGTTCACGGCAGGCAGCTCGGGCTCGAACCGATCCGCAAGCAAGCTTATGTGATACTATGCCTTCGATATCTTTGCAATTGTGTTGCTCAATGAAAGAAGGTTGCTTCAATCAGGCAACAAGCAGTGCCGGAGTGTCTTAAAGCAATCCACGTGAAAGAAAAGCCAAGGGTCCCAATAATAATGTAACGATGAGAAGGACGGACAGTCTCGCAATGCACAGTTGAGAGTTCACTTGAGTATACTTTGAGGCTAAGAAGCCCTCTTCATAGCATAAATTCATCATGGCTGTTCACCAGATTGGAGAGGGCGGCCTGGTCATGGTAAGTTCTGTCCCAAATTTGCCCGGCATGCACTGACGGCAAAGCAGCCCCGAGCCCGGAGCAGCATAAGCGTAGGGTGTTAGAACTAGTTCGTTTTGAGCAAAAACGCAGTTCGACAAGCTTTTGCCAGGAAGTGGAAAATACTTGCGTCGCAGAATTTCAATCCGAACAGGATTGTTGGTAGAAGCGGCCGAAAAGCGAGAGTCAATACAAATCTGGCATCGCTAACCCTTCGCTGTTTGCGCAGTATTGGGTAGCCTTCGGTTTGATGGCCTTCAGCGCCCTTGCATTCGCGGTCATGACTTTCACCAGACCGCTCAACAAGAGGAGCCACGGATGTACGGCCTCCGCCATCCCTGCCTTCAATTGACGCATCCTGGCACTGTACTAGTTCTTATGGGACAGACGGGATATATCGTGGGGTTTGGTTAGTTATAGCACGAATAGTTCCTGTGCTGCGCAGATATCACGCTGGCCATCGTCACCATCGCAGCCATTGCATACTACGCAATGGTGAGCCCCTGACCTCCTTTGGGGAACGCGATTCGATGCTTCGCAATCCCAATGCATTTTAAAAGATGATAGCAGCTTTTGCACGACCCCCTTGCCCTGTCTGTGACGTGGGTCCCGCACGAGAGCAGGGATCACTACAAGCCTTCCCTGTGTCCTTGCACAAACTGAACGAAGACATGCAGCAAGCGCTACACCAGCTGTGCTGCCCTAGGGCGCTCCCTTTTCGATCTAGTCCCCCATGTTCCACTGCTTCTAAGCAAACCTGGTATGACTACAGTCTTGCCATTCTGTTCTTTTCACCATTCTTTGTCCCTCCCGAGTCCAAGTTTGAATTTGAACGCGCAGGCGGCCAGCGGCGGCAAGGCGCTGGTATCCAACCCGGACGGCAACCTGCGTGACATCTACTACGCGCGATACATCGACTGGTTTTTCACCACTCCTCTGCTGCTTCTGGACATCATTCTCCTGACCGGCATCCCCATCGGCGTCACCCTCTGGTGAGCATCCACTTGCCTCGACGTCTTTTCAGGCAATTTGATGCGCTGTCAGCACAACATTTTCAAGGTGCATGCAGCCAAGAGTGCATATCAGTTCACATCATACATCACTGCAAATGTGCCCACTTTCTCTTCTCAACAAATATATGGTACACATGCAGTGCAACTATAAGAAGTGCTGCATAGTGTTGATCCAGCAATTCTCAACTTTCAGGGGAAACAAATCTGAATTGCAATGCTGGCAATATAACTTCTCTGGTCCTGGCGTGTGCAGGATAGTGCTTGCTAAGATGGCAAATTTGTGCTGATGCGCCATTCTTTTGTGTGTGCATTTGAACAAGAGTGGTGCAGTGCGTAAGTGCGGACCTTTGCCTTGCGCAGGATTGTGCTTGCTGACGTGGCGATGATCATGCTGGGCCTCTTTGGCGCGCTGTCCACCAACAGCTACCGCTGGGGTTACTACGGCGTCTCCTGCGCATTCTTCTTCGTTGTTCTCTGGGGCCTCTTCTTCCCGGGAGCCAAGGGCGCCCGCGCTCGCGGCGGCCAGGTGCGAAAATATCTGCTGTATTCGAATTTAAATTTGAAAAATACAGACTTTAGCTTCCCGGGTGCCATGGGCGCCTGCGCGTGGAGTGGCCAGATCAGCGATCACGTACAAATTTTATGTGAGACTTTTCGAATTATGGTGCCTACCGTCTCCATGCAACCGGGCTCGTCACTTGATGTGGGAGCCACAGTATCTCAGTGCTCAGAAAGGCCTTGTTGCGGAGCAATCAACGGCAGACAGTTGGGCACTTATCTGTTGTGTGTCTATTTGAAACTTCAATAGAGACGCTGCATGTAGTATAACCAGATGCAGTGTGGCACAGAAGACAATTTGCAGGCAGATGACGCCTGGAACTGCAAGCCAAAACGAATACCTCACTGTTCTTTTGCGCTTGTGAAGCTCTGTGATCTGCTATCCCCTTCAGCAGAGACTGAAGAGAAGACAGTACTGCAAGTTTCTGAGTTACCTCACCTGCATGGGCACGAAATTACTTCTTTTCTGTACTGCATATGCAATTGCCCTCCCAAATCTCTTGACAGAGGGGCTCACAGCGTTGTGAGTCAAGCCTGGCAGAGGCTTGACTCACAGAGTCAAGCCGGACATTAGGTTGGGATGCTAGTTAACGATGGATATTGGCGGCGGAGGGGACAGTCAATCCGTGCAAACCAACTAATACACTGCAGCACTGTGACACCGGAACTGTGCTCCTGTGACAAGGTCATGCTGATGCTGGTGTATTTACTGCGTTATAGAGCGTTATATCATCTGTGCAGGTGCCCGGGCTGTACTTTGGACTGGCGGGCTACTTGGCGCTGCTGTGGTTTGGGTACCCCATCGTGTGGGGTCTGGCAGAGGGATCAGACTACATCTCTGTCACTGCTGAGGTGAGCCGCTCTGCTAATCCTTACTGACGATTGCAAGGGATTCAGTAATTTTATTAGTAACAGTATGATGTTAGTAATGATGACAAAAGCAGCTTATAGGGGCACCCTGTAAGGTTGTTTGAAAGGCTGCTTGCGAGTGTTGCAAGCAGCTGATCTGCACATTTTTTTGAGTGCTGAGCAGAGAGTGCTGCAGTGCTGCATACACAACAAATGTGAGAGAGCATATCGAGTGTTTCTTGTGGCCAGATTCCTGCTTCTGAGCTCATGACTGAAGGCTAAAGAAGTGCTCTTGATCCGCATGCAGCTTTACCTGCATGTTCTCAGCCGCAGCGGGGAATGAAAAATCCTGCATCAAGGCACCATGCTATCATTGTCAATGCTCGACTGCCCTATAGTCAAGCGCCCTGAATCTCCTAGCAAATCGTGACTCACAAAGACTTTTGCTGGGCTGCGCAGGCTGCTTCATATGCTGGGCTGGACATTGCTGCCAAGGTGGTGTTTGGCTGGGCAGTAATGCTGTCTCACCCCATCATCGCCCGCAATCAGACTGACGGGTGAGGCACCTGTCTTTCAAGCTTTTGAATTTACACACACATCATTTCCATAGGTGCACTTCATCCCTCAAAGCAGATGCTAGCATGATGCGAGCTATTATCTGGGCTATACCTTGCCTGCTACCCAGCTGTGAATACCACAACACAAACATAGATGCACAGATGCATTTATTTGTCGGTAGCAAATTCCGACATGTAGCAAGCTGTTATCTGCCTGTCTGTTGGTGTTTGCTTTCTAGAGGCTGCTGAGCATGTGCATGGGTACCGCAGCACAAGATTCCAGTTGCAATTTACAGCAAACCTCGGTGAGTGTCAGCAGCAAAGACAGTCCAAGCATGTTGGATCAAAAGTTGATGAGCTTTGTCATCAGTCGTCAGTAATGTGTGGGTGCTGCAGGAGCCTGCTGGTGAACTCCACGAATGACCCCTTCGTTGCCAGCACCACGCACATTCCAGAGCGCCAAGTAAGCTCCACTCTTATCTTCCTGCGCATGAAAAATAGCCTCCTGTGTTTGTTTGAGGGTGATGTCACAAACTTTGGGGATCATGTTTGGCAGCTTAAAAATAGGCACATGCAGCAGGCTGATTCTCTTTATGCAAATCAGTTGATGGTCTCTTCATCTGCAACAATCTGCTAATGTCTTCTCATGTGCTGTATTTACTGATCTTAGAGGCATGCCTGAAGCATGTCCAAGTCCCAATACAGGCCTGTCCATGCACATGACTAAGAGTTGTGTCCCTTGCAGGGCGGCATGTTTGGAGGCCTTCTGGGCAAGAAGCGCGGAGCCGGCACTCCTCTGGCAACCAACGAAGGAGTCCCTCGCAAGGCTGCCCCAACCGCTGGCACAACAACTGCTGGCAACCCTGCCACTGCTGCCGAAGTCTGAGCGCTTGCGCCGTTCTGAGACTTCAAATGCATGCTGCAATAGGCAATGAGGCTCAGATCAGGGCTCTGTTATGACTGCTGTAGCTGCTGAGGAGTCTGCGCTGATGCACTGCTCTGGCAAGACAAGAGGCTGAGGCTGAAAGGAAGAGTGAAGCGACGGTGTCTGACGCAGACTTACTCTGCTGTGCTGAAAAGTTTCGAATGAAATTTTCAATGGCAAGATCTGATACTGAAGTCGTCATGACTCGCAAGAGTATTTTTTTAGGCCTTGAGATGTGAGGCAGATATCAAGTTTGATGCAATTGATATTCATTCTTGTTTGGAGAGCAAGGTGGTTGTTACTGTCGCAAGCCACGGACGCATTGTCCATGTACATTAGGGCAAAGGGCAAAGTCTTTTCTTTTTGGGTGAGCACGACCGGCATTGAGGCTGCTCAGAGTATGTTGGCATCAATAGCAAGAATGTTTCTGGTGGCTTGAGTAGCTCCCACCATTGAAGGTGATTCTTATGAAGCGCGTATGTGCAGATGTGTTCTGAGGCAGAAGAGACTGCTGCTCTAGGGGCCAAGTGCTTTAGAAATATATTCTTTGATTGTCATTCATTCCTCCAGTCTTTCATGAGAATCTTGCTGAACCGTCCCCATTGTTCGAATGTTTGTGTTTGGTGTTGCACAATTGTGCAGATTGGCACTTGTCAGAATGACTCGGGGCCTGTCTCTGAGATTTCGAGTCTGAGATACTGCTATTTTCAAAATTAAGATGTTTCCTTGTTTAGTTCAAACTGCTTTTAGAGCGGTCACTGCGGTAGCTGTGCATGCATGTGAAATATATTATTGTAAGGCGCTGGAACATCGTCAATCAAAGTAGATTGAAGCTTCTCAGATGGAAACGTCACTATGGCACGCAATATAATGTGGAGTGATCACATAAACCATTGCAGATCTATGGCATGCCTTTGCACGATTTCATCCGGATGCATACAATCTGCATGTCTGTCGCTTCGAGCAGTTGTCCTTGGGAGCTGACCTGAAAATATCAGGGAACAAGCAGATACTCCTTACTTTCCCAGGCCCCTTAGCCTCTGCTACATGTTCTTAGGGAACACGACAGGGGCCAATAACGCTTACATTTCTTGATGCCGGACAGGCAGAGCCTTGCAAACAGCAACCTTATCTGCGGGTGGCGCTTAAGATATAGGGGGTTCAGGCGTGTAATATAGCTTCCATAACAGAGGCCCCATATTTATAAGCACATGTGCAATGCATTCTGACATGTGCTTATTCTGGTGCACTGGCTCGCCCATATACAGGGTGAACAGGCTTACCACAATAGCAACAATATCATGTAGACTTGCAGATCCTGCTGCTGGTATTCAGTCACAGATATCACAACAGTGAGTGTTATGCAGCCTGTGCGCACGATCAGTGATTTGCTCAGCAAGTCTGCCTGCTTGAACAGAGATATTGCTGCTGCATGCTAAAAGAAGTTGAGACCCAACAAACTCCCACATCAGGCCTTCCAAAGCTTCAGCACGCCCTCGTCCGCCCACGTGGCCACAAGATTCCTGTGTGGATGCTGCGCCAGCCCAATCGGGCCCTTGTCCGCCACCTGACCAGCCAGCACAAAAGGATACCATCGGAGTCTTTCCCTGCCCTAGAGACATTTTGCCATATGCTGCAGCCCCGGCGCACCAGATATTGCAGGCGTGAGTCTGCGCAATTTCAAGAAAGTTCCCTCTTATTCATTCCACACAGTTGCATGACGTGCAGAGCCCTGTCCTGCACACCGTGCCCTTAGCTCACCACCAAGTGATGCAAGCGCACCACCAATTGCTTTACGTGTCTGCACCCCGTTTATGATACCGATAGCTGATTCTCCAGTATTCCAACTCCACAACACGGGGCGCAGGAAAGGTACATGCTCATCAGGCTCCAGCATGCAGCACCCACAGCACAGCAGGCCAGCCCATCATTGCTCAATGCAGTTACAGTAGTCATGGCAGATGTCCAGCCAGGAGTTGGGTCACCGGCAGCTGGTGCTCATGCTGCTGGACTTACCATGCAGCATACACCTCAGATCACACCAGCAACTCATGAATGCCTATTGAAACAAGCTCCTCAGGGTGTAAAAGCCCTTTAACAGGCTAGGCAGCCCTTTCTCCTTCCTCTGGCCCTCGCTCTGCTTATGTCTGCATTCCTCATAATCTAAAAATCCATCCGACAAGAGGCAACCCCAAACGTGCTGAGGGGGTGAAAGCCACACCTGCAGCAGGTGCTCAAGTTTGCCGGCGGCTGAGCCGAAGCAGTAGAGGATGGCGTCTTCGCCGAGGCAGTAGATCCAGTCCCCACGCGGCGACACCCAGCTCCCCACAAAGTCACCGCCCTCGCGCTTGCCACTCTGCAGCGACTTCACCACCTGCACATGTTCATTCTTGCCTAAAAATTAAATTAGGCCCTCAAACAGGCATGCACACAAGAGACTGTTTTTGGGATGCTTAAGCACAACTTGGGACCCAGTGCAAAAGAGCGCTACAGGATTGCCCTGTGCAGAAAGGACAGGCAGCTACCAGCTCCTTGAGTAGCTATGCAGGGTTGCTGACATGGGCTCTTACGATCCTCAGGTGAGACTCCCAAGATGCCTCCTCTGAGATAAGATATTGCCCTTGCCTCAAGCGGCTCTGCAGAGATTCATTGCATGCAAGCATGCAATTTATGCCCCAATGAGCGCTGCAGAACAAACCCAAATCATTACATAGATCCCATATGTCTGACAGCCCCACCTGGCCCTGACCCGGTGATAGGAAGGTGCCTGTTTCAGTCTTCTCTGCACATTCAGTGCAAGTGTGCAAATCGAGGAACTTCATGAGGAGAGTCGAGGAATTTCATGACAAAAAATGCTCAAATTTTCCTGAATTAGAGAAATTATCAGATGACATTTGCACCTGCCCCTGGAGGGTCATGAGGAAGACTGTGGATGAGCGGGTGCAGACAATGAGGTGGTCCACGTTGTGCGGGTGCAGGTGCACGTCCAACACCGCACGCTCTCCGCCCGCCAGTGCCTGCATCCGGAGCCTATCATGAGGATTTTTACTTTAAAGAAGTGATAAGAAAAACTGAATCCTCCCCACGTCATGTCAGCAAAGCCTCCTCAGGTCGTTAAGAATCGGAGATTAAAGCATATACTGGGCATATTGTTTATGTATATTTGGCATGTAGCAGGTGGGAAACAATGTCGCTGCAAAAGATTTCTTGAATGCGCTTGTTGAAGAAACGAAAGTGGCTGAAAATCGCGTTTTTGAGGCCATTTCTACCCACATGGGTGTCTGGGGGTGTTGCTGCTCTGAAAACGACTTCCTGCATGTGACTGGATTTCTGCAAGGGCAACTGGTGGCTTCAAATTGAGGCACCGTTGAATTGCCAACGCCAGAAGAGCGCTCCTTTATTGGGTATGAAGCAACATTGCATCTCGGGATCAAGTGACTGAAGGAAGGTGCCCTGCCTGCGGTGGCCGGAAGCTGGCGATGCAGTCGCAGGTTTTGCCGTCCCACACGCGCACCGTGCTGTCGCTGGAACCCGTAATCACCTGCGCGCGTGAACTTAGCGTTATGTATGTAATCTCTGATACTGCATGATGCAGGGTTGAATGGTGTGGGGTGGGATCAAGTTGTCTACACCTTCTGCAGTATGACCGCCATGTCCAATTGACTCAGCAAGCATGCAAGCTACTTGCCGAACATTTCTACACACCTGCGACAGTTCACATGCCTTGGCAAAACATGGAGCGTAGGAGATCCCTCAGGAGATTGCCATTGCGCATGGTAGCATGCAAGATAGAACACAAAGGTCAAAAGCCAAAAAAGGAGCAAATAAAAATGGTGCTCATGCAGGGACTCGAACCGGCGCACCTGCGTGCCGTCCGGCGAGTAGATGGCATGGTTTACATACGACGTGTGCCCCCGGAACTCCTTCAGCATTTTCCCTGATTTGAGGCCGTGAACGCGCGCCAAACCGTCATAGGACGCGCTCAAAACATGAGAGCCGTCTCGTGAGAAGGCCACTGATGTCACGCCCTGCGAGTGCGCGGACTCAAACCGCCGCAGGCACTGACCCGTCTTTATCTTCCACACCTGGGCACATGCAGAGACAGTATCGCGTCACTAGGTGTGCTGTGGTGAGTTGGCACTTCATGGTGACAGGCATGGGTAATTCACATACTCATGGCAACAGGCTGTTTGTCCTTTTGCGCAGGCTCTGTGTCTATACGTGGTGCTGGCTGCCAATGAAACGCAACTGCATCAACAAGGCACCTCTGGCAGCAAAGCCAATTGGCAGAAGAAACAAGTTCTTAACAGAATCCTGTTCTTGTGGCGACAGGAGAGTCCAGATGATGCAGCTGCATTTGCTTGCAGTGACATGGGAGAATATTGTAAATTGAACGATGCATCTGTACATCTTGATCTAGCCTGCTGTCACAATAGGAGGCACAGCCTTCGGGCTGCTGCCTGGGGAAGAGATGCTGCTTCTAGGCATTTCCGACCATCCTGAGATATTGACATATCGAAGAGTCTCAGTAGCCGGGCGACCTCTGCACACCTTGATCTTCCCGTCCTGTGAGCCTGACGCCAGCAGCTCTGAGTCTCGCGAGACAGCGAGCGCTATCACAGCGGTGTCATGCATCATGAACTGCTCATCCGCCTGGAACTGCAGGTCCTTGCGCAGCCGCCCGCTCACCACATCCCACACCTGCGCAGCACAGAGAACGAACTTGAGATAATTTGATTTAATTAGACATCCGAGCTTGCAAGGAGAGGGGTTGTAGCAAGATGCCCATATTGAGTCTCTGTGGACATGCAGGAACGCCACATGAACAGCCTCAGCCTTGTGCTTTGTGTGGTAACCCACACCAAACAGCCACAGGCAGTGTGACCCGCTTCACGCACACAAAATGCCCCACCAGAACTTCATGCATGCACAGCTAGACTGCGACTGCACAAGTAGTCACCACAGCGGTAAACTCAGAGAGCGTACCTCTATGAAGCCGTCCACGCTGCCAGTGATGAGCGAGGTCCCGTCCGGCGTGAAGCGCGCGATTTCCGGGTGACTCTTCTTCCCGAATTTGAGCGTGCGGTCGAGCTGCGTGGGGAATCGCTCTATTTCATCGCGCGTCCCCTGGGCCTGACCCCTGAACAAGTCGAACGCAGTCCCCGCCGGCAGTAACCCCTGCGCCTGCTGCCTGCGCATGCAAAATTGAATTCAAGAACATTTTATAATTTTGTCCAGTCTGTAGCTCTGCTTATGAGAGGATGGAACTTTGATTGCAGCTATTGTGCCGCAATCAAGCCAAGTCACACAAGGGACAAGTTGCATGCTCTTATAGCCTGCTATGATGCTCCGCAAAGGACCAAACCCCACAGCTTGCTCGGACCCCAGGAGCTTGCACAAGGCTTCACATGTGCCTGACCGAGCTCTAAGCGGTTCCCTACCGCAATCCTCTACCTGCAAAAGACCAGGGAGGCTGGAGCATGTATTTTGTGTCTGAACGCACCATTTGAGGGCCTGCCCTATGAGCGCCATGAGCCGCGAGGGGGGCACGGTGGAGACCTCCTGTGACACTGCATGCGCCACCTGCGCCCTCCGCTTGTCCTTGGGCGTCGACCCATACACCTCCCTGCAGCCGCAGGACACAGAAGTTATCATTGGGCGGCAGACAGCTATATCTTTGTCACTCCACTGGACCCTGCTCTTGCTCCTTTGAGGGGGCCACAGCTAGCTGGCATATGAAGAAGTCCTGTCTGCAAGACAGGCGGGCATAACCCAACCAGACAGATGCTATGGACCACTGGTGAGCGTGATTGCACCTCAGCTTGGGTGCACCAAAGCAAGCCTGCCCAGCTTGAAGGATGCAAACCCAAGAATGGAGCTGCTCGATCTATGTAACCTTTTTGCTAACCATAGCAATTTGGCAAAGAACAGCAAGATCTTGCAGTGGGATGTCCCTGACGGCAAAGCGGCCGCAGAGATGCATCCAAGCCTGAATTTTGTAATGCTCAGGGGGCACGGCTTGCTTCACAGCATCAAGCTCTCGCTTGAATTAGGATCGCTCCCACATCTCAGGAGTATGCATGCACACCTTCAGTTTGAGTACGCGGGAGAGTCCCGAGTCGGAAGCTTTGCAACCATTAGGTAGGTCCAGAGCATAACACTAAGTTTTATATAAGTTTAAGAGGCATGCATGCGCGCCTGATGTCGAAATAGGTTCGGCCGCAGAGGTGCTCCAGGCGCAGGAAGCGGTCCGGCTCATCCAGCTTCGTGCGGGCGAAGACGGCCGTTTGGCGCAGGATCGTGCGCGCCGTGTCGATCTCCCTCAGCTCAACCATTTCCAGCACCACCTGCAGCAACACATATTGCAAAGTTGAAATTGAATACGGACACTCATGCCACGCGATGTGCGGGCAGAGAGGACTCCTGATCAATGACCAGCCACAAAAACGCCCTGGCGGTGTTGAAGGTTGAGTGTTTCTCCTCGCCCTAGTATACGCTGAGGCATTCTGGGCTGGCACTGAAGATATCAGCGACTTGATATTTTGTTGCCGCATGCCCGCGGCCGTCCAGCACTGAGGAGCCACCTTTTCCTTTTCCTTCTACTGATGCTGATGCTGATTGCCCAGACCTCGCCACATCGGAGAGGGCAATGAGGCAGGAATTAAATGGCAATATGCATAGGTTTTGCAGTGCGGCTGCACCAATTGCATGCGCTCCTTTGACAGCGCAAGCGGCTGTTGGCTGACTTGAAGCACTCTGGGTACAAGGCATTGGGCATAAGCACCTGCTCATAGAGGTCCTCTAGTGTTGCACGTGGCAGCTTGAGCTGCGCAACTGCTGGGAGCACAGCGTCCCATCTCCCAGCGTTGATGTCTGCCACGAAGCCCTCCAAGCTGTCTACCGTGTTCAGGGACACCTGGCACTCCTTTTGTATCGCTGCAAAGGAGTCTGTCAAGGAGTTCTCCTTGCAGAACTGCAGGATGATTTTGACGACACTGCAGACAGCCAGAGCAGATGTGATATCGAAAGCAGGTGCAAACACTTGAACCGATTTCGTGGGGGGGACAAAATCAGCAAATAGGCTTATTTACTAAGGCCCAAAAAAACGGCGAGAGAATTAAGCAGCAGAAAACACATTTTGCTGTTCTGTGGACGTTTGGGCAGTGATCTGGAGATGGGGGGGCAATAGATGGGTGACGCACTCTGTGGCTTCGATCTCAAGAGACATGCTGCTGTTGGTACAATCAGGAGAAGCCTACTGGGTTGGCTTCCCTGTGCAGTCGTATCACGTTGCTGACTGCATAGGAAATTTTTGACAAATATCCTCCTCCTCAGTAAGCGACGCCAACTTAATACGGAAGCAGACTGTCAATTCTCAAACGCAAAGATCTGGTAGCTCAACTTCTATGATGATCAGCCTCAAATCATTGTCTTCTTGGAACTCGGGTGCTGACTGCGGCTCACGTCACCTTTCCAAGGCATGCATGGCTAGGATCTCCACTGTGGACTCGGCTATAATCCTCAGTGATGCTTAAGAATGTCCATTAGGTGCTAAGTTGATCGTAGAAGAAACACGAAAGGCTAGAGGAGGACATTCGAGAACACCACATGGGTTCATCCTTCATGCGCGGACTTTTAGGTAGCCTTGGGCCATAGCGCCTCTGGTGAATATGTCTGGGGGAAGTAAGAGCCGCTTGGATAAGCTTTTGAATCTTATTGAAGGTGCGAGGTTGCACGATATCTGACCAATAGCCTTTATGGACATTCGAAGAGCATGGCCATCGAACCCCTTTTCATTGACCAGCAATAAACGATGTTCAACGTAACATTCCCAAGAATCTACATTGTTTCAATCAGATTCGTGCGTGCATCAAATAATGTGTTTAATTGGCTTTTTCATATTGCACCAACCTTCTGATCCCCTACCTACTTCCCAACGGGGGATCCCATCTGAGTCCATCAGATGTCTCAAGATTGCTATCAACTATTTTCTGCGTTGCAGCCGGGTCCACTCCTGCCCTATGCAAGGCAGCAGCGCAGCAGATCGCAAGCACAGCACAGACCCATCCCCAGCATCTGCCGGCTCTGCTGGGGCGGGTACGTGCTTCCAACATTGCAATTCCTATGCAAATCACGTCTTTGCAGTTCACAGGCCAATGTCTGTCCTCTGTCTTGCCCACCCTGTCATTTCAGAAAAGTGCATGCCCCTGGCAAATTGCAAGCTGGCGCTGTCGCTCCATTTAAAGTATTGTTTAAGGCATTCAGCAGGACATGTGGTGGGGTGCAGATCCAGCCTCTGCTGCAGCACAAGCGATGGGAGACGAGGACAGCTACAGGGGAGTGCATCGGCCGCATAGCAGAGCATGTGCAGCATGCGACCCCAGCCGATGTGCGGGCAGCAGCAGGGTCCGATCCAGAAGACATAAAGGTGGAGGATGAGTCAGCAGCTACAAAAAGCAGGGAAGCTGCCGAGGGTGCATTGTCTCTGGAGACCTTCGATCTGGAGAGAGTGCTGCAAATGGGAACACCCCTGCTCGCAAGCGGGGGCCAGGTGAGAGATTCCCTTACACCCACACCGACCTACATCAGCATGTAGTTTGCATACTGCCTGCATTGCCCCAAATGCAAGCATGCGAGTACACGATGGAACTTGGCTTCATGCCATTGCCTGCATGCAAGAAGCCAAATTCCATCGCGTGCTTCCTTGCTTGCATTTGGGGCAATGCAGGCAATGTGCAAATTTGCGTGCATGACTGCACTGCACCGCGGCTGCTTGCATGTCCTTCAGTGATTGTGAGCTGGAGAACACGGTCAGAGCAGAAGGCAAATGTGTCATCCCGCCGATCATGGCATCATGCATGCATTTGACCAATTGTGCAAGTCTGCTGATGTGGCAACAGGAGTATGACCTGGCGGATGACCCGAAGCTGAGTCACTCGGAGCGACTGGCGAAGCAGCGAAAGAACTTCAAGTCCAAGCTGGGATTGGGAGGTCCAGTAGACCAGTTGATGGACACAGCTGACCTGGTCAAGGATGAGGACCTTGTAAGTGATGCAGGGCCAGCCGCCGGCAAAGGCAGCGGCCAACAGAAGGACGCCTCTGCACTGATCTCTGAGATGACAGGTGGGAACTTGCGATTCCAGATTGCATAATCCATTAACACACTTGCTCTCGTATGTGCATATTCAAGAACTCGGTACAAGTCTTCGTGTGTTCGCCGTTCTGATTGAGGGCCAATGGCACTTGGAAACGGCGGTTGACAGGAGCCCGCAAACCTGAGGCTTGTCAAGTGCGACAAACAATATTCAGGCACGTGATCTGTCTTGTAGAGCTCCCTGCAACTGGGTTTTTCGGTTGCAGTATGGCCCTTGTGAGCATGGAGACCACATGGCAATGTGTCAGCTCCAAGATCTCATCTTCGAGCACGAATTTACGGGATCAGAGAACGAATTGTTGGCTGATGCAGGGCTGAGCGCCAGGGAGAGGAACAAGCTGAAGCGCGACCTCAAACGCAAGGGCTCCTCTGTGCTGCAGACCCAGGCCTCTCTTGGCGCAGCCAAGCGCTCAAAGGCTGACAACCAGACCCCTGCACAGGTGCCATACCTGCCACAATGCGATTCCTTGAGCATTCTGCATTGGCACTGGAGATTACTTGATGGCTGCTAATTGTGTCACACCTGCAGAACCTCTGGCTTGCAGTGGTGAGACTGCACCACATGTGCCGAGCATGGCCTACGTGCACGCCTTACTAAATGTTGCGCCAAGCTCAAAACCATGATAATTCACATTTTCTTGCCATGCAGGAGCTGAGCGCTGAGGCGGCCGCAGCAGCGGCAGAGGAGGCTGCGGCGGCCTGGCAGGACACAGTCTCTGGCAGGTGGGCAGCGCTCCTTGCAGAACTGATTCACTTCCAACCAAGTATGACTGCAATCTCAAGATGTGAATGCAATCTTCGGCTCACCAATTGCCTGAAGCGGTGAAAGTCAGCTCAGAAGTGCAATGTCCAAAGACTTTGATTAGGTCTATTTAAATCAGGGGGCGGTGCAAGTACTCAGCGCCGTGCCCACGTTTGATTGCTTCTTGCTTGGATCTTGCGTGTCCAACAAGGGGTAGGATAATGGCAGCCTCTGCATGCCTCTTGTCTGCATGTGCACCTTGCCTCTGGCATGATCAACATGTTGATAAATGAAAGACTGGGAAACAAATGGTTTATTCTTTGCAGGTGGCCCTTTGCGGCGCTGTGCGACCAGATGTGCGTGGATGTGCTGTCTCCGCAGTGGGAGGTACGCCACGGGGCGGCCGTGGCCCTCAGAGAAGTTCTCCGCTCGCATGCCACCTGCGCAGGGGTTGATGCGCCGATTGCAGGCGAGCCGTCAGGTGTGCTGTGGTGTGGTATCATCCCTTATGCATGCAGTTTTGCTCCCATCTTCTAAACATCCTTGTCTGCGCTGATGTACGCATTCTATCGTACTTTCCATCATCCTTTTTCCTGTCAATCGCATGATCAGATTGTAGTTTTCTGCAATGCGCGCATCGGGCATATGATCTCCGGCAGGGGAGGGGAATGGATCTACCGAGAAAGTGTCGCTTCATGTGATACTGCGGGCTTTTGTGTGCAGTAGATGTTTGAAGTCAGATGTAAAGGGCTTTATGAGTTCCAGATCAACAAGTCAAGTATGAACTTGAGAAATTTCGGGGGCACAGGATGGATGGCGCCGGGTGGCAGCGGCAGGCCACGATTGGCGCCGGCCACGGCGGCCGATGCGACGGCGGCTGCCGTGTCCAATCAGGCGTGGCTTGAGGACTGCGCGCTGCGCCTGCTCTGCACTCTCGCCCTGGACCGCTTTGCCGACTTTGTCTCTGATCAGGTAAGTTCTCACGAGGACACCCAAATTCGTCAAATTCTGGCTGTTGGGAACACTTCAAGCTAGCGCGGAGACCGCATCAACCTGAAAGTCAGGAGCCTCAAGGCCATCACGGTCCGTTCACATTCTTGACGGGGCTGAGACAAACCCACACCCGTGAGCCAGTTCTTACCATTGCACCCCTCATGTAATACCGTACAAGGGTGTATGGGTAAATTGATAGGGGCAATGCCTCGTGATGACCCGGCTGGCGGTGCGCGGTATAATCACTGGGCTTCAGTCTGGCGAGTTCAACAAGGGGTAGGAAGCCTTGTGGCAGCCTTTGACAGCAGGTCCTCTCTTGGCAGAAAAAGCGTGCAATCATAATGCGGTAATCATCGTCCCTGATCAGAAGAAATGTACACAGGTGGTTGCGCCGGTGAGGGAGACGGCCGCGCAGGCGTTGGGCGCGGCGGGGCGTGCCCTCTCGCTCGCCAAAGTAGGCGCGCTGGCCCGCCACCTGGCAGCCTTAGTAAGGCGGCCCGAGTGGGAGGTCCGATTGGGGGGACTGCTCGGCCTCAAATACTTACTCGCCTCCCGAGCTGATGCTGCCGCCAGCCTGCTTCCTGAAGCGTTGCCTGCCGCTCTCGCCGGGCTGCAGGTGCAGTCTCATACTTTTACTGAGCTCTTTCCTTACTGCAAAATATGTGTAAAGATGCGGTACTTTCTACAACCTGGGCTCATATCTGGTTGATACAGAGTGTTGGCTGTAGCCGGGCCCCTTGAGCTGGCTAGTGACACTGTGTAACCTGCACGGTTCTATCACTTGCATGAAGCACATTTGGTCTTTTGGCTGGAGTGTGCAGTCTTTGGGCATGCCATCAGACTGAAGGACGACCCCTTGTTTATCTGACTGATCTGTTACATTTTCTCAGGACACGGAGGATGACGTAAGGGCGGTGTCTGCTGAGGCGTTACTGCCGGTGGCGAGCCTGCTGGCGAGTCAGGGGGATGACATCATCGGCCCGCTGACATCAGCGCTGTGGGACGTCCTGCTTGAAGTGGACGAGCTCAGCCCCTCCACAGGTGCATCACCTTTGCTGAACACAGCTTTACTGCATTACTTGTGAGATTATTCCCAAATACAGCTTCTGCCCCGGCTGGCGTAGGGCGGTACAAAGACTGACCACCATGCCCAGATTTAATTGGGTGGTGCTTGGATTTGGCGGAGTCAGTCAAGGGGGAAGGATAAATGGCAGCCTTTATATGCAGCTTGTCTGCTAACGTATCTTGCCTCTGGCAGGAACAGCCTGAAGAGAATATGCATATCTGAAGAGAATGCCAAATACAGACAGCATTTACAGAACTGATCCCAAGAAGTTGCAAAGAGGAGGAGAGTGCCAGATGCTGACAGCACTGTTGTCTGCTGTTTTTCCGGGTTTAATTTGAAATTTTGAAGTGGTAGATGGAGCTTATGTATGGATGTGTGCAGGGAGCGTGATGCAGCTGCTGAGTCACCTCCAGGGCAGCGCAGCTTCTGGTGCGCCAGATCAGGCGCGGCTGACTCAGCGCCTGTGGCCCTTCTTCAGACACCCCATGGCATCCGTCCGCCTAGCAGCTGTGGGCCTGTTCGCTCGTCTCGTGGCGTTCCCTGCCGGTGAGTCACCCCTCACCTGCTCTGGCAAATTTGTATAGGGGGAAGTAGTAGAACAACTGTTGGTCTAATACCCCTTGTTTTTGAACACCATGCACAGCTGCACTGCATGTATGCATCATGAAGGCCATATGCAATGTCAACAGAAAAAGATGTTTGAATGAGAATGTTACCCGTGTATTCTGAGAAAGCGCCCTCAGGATGATCAAGAGTGATATTGGCAGTCTGAGGCTTGGGTATTGCAAATTACTGAGACTGCACCTGCTCATTTCTTAGTTTTGGCTTGAATAAGTATGGCTGGATTAATTTGGGGTACCTGCATGGAGGATTAGGAGGTCAGAACCGCAGGCTATATTCTGATCCGAATACTCCAAAATTTGTGCAAGGTAGATGGAAGTGAATGCAAAGCATCTGACAGCAGCTGATTTGATGGCATGACAGGAGGTCAGTGTCAGACTGAGAGCGATTTTTGGAGGCCAGAAGTACTCACTCCAGCGCTGCGTCTGACCTTTCAGGGCTTCCTGGTTGAGAACAACACTGATGTGCTGGCGGCTACCCAGGTCAGTAGAATCTCATTATTCTTTCCTTTACACCTGAGTTCAGGCATGCCTTGAGGTCCCCTTTGCGCACCTTTTTTCATGCATGGCCATCTTGTGGTGTTCCTTCTGGGCACCTCAGTTAATGCATGCCATCTACCGATGTTCCTTCTGGGCACCAACATGCACCAAAAAGCAAAGCAAGCTCTCACGGGAGTTGCAATCCCTGCACAATTCTATTGTGAATGGGACCCAAGCTGCAAGTCTCAGTCGTCAAGGCGCCCTATACAGCAGATGCCACCCCTCTACAATTGCTCAGGAAATGCTTTTTGGGATTTTCACACAGCATTCTGTGTACGACGGCAGGCAACGTGATTACATTGCAAGCCCATTTGCAGATGTCATACACTCTGTGCTCACATGTACAGACAGAGCAGAAGTCTGTCCTGTTGGCCCGCTGCAGGAAGCTTGGAGGGCCTTGGTACAGTCAGCGCCAGATGGCGCGCTGCTGGCCGCCATGTCACCGGACCTGCTTGGGTCGTGGCTTCGCCTGGCTTCCACGCCAGCTGGACAGCCGCTTGATGCAGCACTGCTGCTCGCCACTCCTCAGCCTTGTTCTATCCAGGTGGTTGCCCTTATTGCCCCTGTACAAATGCCCTGCAGGGGGATTATAAAAAATGCACACACAACACTAAGGATGTCAACGGAGCGACCTCTGTACCCTGTGCTGGAGAGGGCAGGGGAGCTATATATAATCAAATCAGAGTTTCAATTTGGAGTCCTGTATCTTGCATTGCCAAGTGCTGGCCCTTTTGTCCAACTTTCCGCCAGGATTCTGGGTGCAGAGGCTTGCAACTCTTGTGTCATTCCTTAATTTGGTGGTGTTTACTCATCACTTTGTGGCGCTTACAGCATAGTCCATGGGATCATCACATTGAAGGCACCGTAAATTTTGTGGGCAGCTGATGGGAATTCTTGTCTGCACAGGGCCTTGAGGGCACCGGCAAGAAGGGGAAGCACGGAGCTGCGAATGGAATCGGGAGGCAGAGACCCCAATTTGGCGGGGGTGAAGAAGACGGCAGCTGCGCTGTGCTGATGAGGAGCGAGGCTGCCAAAGCTCTCGGCTTCCTGGCAGCTGCCTGGCAGCCAGGTATGCATGTCACAAACCTATATTCAGGACTTAGGGTTTAGGGTTTATAACTTATAATATAACCTATATAATATAATAATATATATATATATATAACCTGTATTTAGGGTTTTTAGGGTGAATTCTGCCTGAACATTGCTTCTCTCCGTTCAGATCGCTCAACACCCAACTCTTGCAATTGAAGTCGCGAGGTGCTGCTTCATGTAAGGTGGCTTAATTTGGCGGCCATGTTGACACATAAAAAATATGCTGTTCAGCAAACACAATGCAAGCCTGTGAAAACAGGTGCAGGATATAATATCTCATGTACCCACCACCTTATTCTGTCGGAAAAGCTTGAGCTGACTTGCACCTTCAAATTTGGCTGCAGGCACACATTTGGTGACACAGCAGCTCCTGCAGCAGCTGGACATTCCAAAAGCAGCGTCCAAGCTACTTTGCGCCTTGACTGCTCTGCACTGGGCGCTCCATGTCAGACAGAGGGACCACGCTGCCGCCCAGTGCCTCCCAGAGGAACTTCTCCTGAAGCTGCAGACCGCGCTTGCTGCCCCTGCTGCCATGCCCAGCAATGCAGGCGAGCTTCTTATCCATACTTTCTCAATTCGTCTACCCTCCAAGCAAACTTGAATGACTGCTGCGGGCAGATATATACAGGGGTAAGCAAATGTGGAAATACTTGCGGCTTCCTGTCTATGCACGCTGCCTTGTCAGGAAGCATTCGTGTCATCTTCTTACTAAAAAAGTACTTTAATGGTCTATTGTAAATGCAGGAGAGCTTGTGATCTACGAGGAGGCGGCTCCATACTACACACAGCTGAGGGGCAACGCGCGCGCGCTGTGCAATGCGCTGGCGGCTGCTGGTTACAGCGTGGATCAGCTGTTTGGAGGCGTGCCTTCCGATCAAGCAATCGCGCACATGGGCACTGAGGCGGCCGCGGCGCTGGCGGGGGTAGTAACCGCTGACGTGGCCGCGAGTCACCCGGCGGCGGCGGCCGCCGCGGCCGCGCTGGCCGGCACCACGGCGAGTGTTGCGTCTGTGGAGGCGTTCCTGCACGGCTCTGTCACTGCTGTGCTGGCAGCTGCCCTTGTCCAGGTATGTTTATTTCTATACACCCTCAACTCAATGTATATTGGTGCTGCTCTAATGTGTGTCAAATATGCAAGGCACCCTAGAGTGCATTACAAAACGGATGTATCTGCAGGCTATGCAGTGTCTAGTGTGCCACTGCTGTCTCTGGCTTTCCTGTTGAACTCAGCACTGCCAGCTTGGTGCAATGTTAATGACATCAAATTTCTTCTAGATCTAGTAATGCTGTGGGAGCTGTTTTGCCACAGGCTGGGCACACTCCGGCAAAGCTGAACACGATCATTCAGCCGCTGATGGCTGGGCTGCGGCGGGAGCCCGACCCTATCCTGCGCCGCTGCATGGCCGAAGCGATGGCCACCTTTGTTTTGGCGTGCACAAATCGGACTCCCTCACCCAACGACAGGTAGTACAGATTACTAAGCTGAGAATCATTTTCCAAATCGTCACTCTGCAATAAATGGCAACAAAAACGTCTTCACAGACCATGTTGCCATGAAGGATGTGATGACTCATGTGCAGTCACATAGAATGGACCAAATTTGTACGCATCTCTTTTGAGCACAAACTTGGGTACTCTTTGTTACCGCCTGCTGTCACGCCACCCTCTCCATGTCAGTGTATTCAATTAAGGCTAGAGAATACTAGACTGCTCCGTACTTGCCTTGAAAACAAGCGCAAGCCACCAGCTTAGGCAAATTAAGACCAGGCAGCAACTAAGATAATGCTATTTGGGTCTACAGAAGAGGCCGCTGCTAATCCTAAACTCAGTAAGTTCCTTGGCAAATCCTACACCTTCTGGGCATGCATCTGCTTTTTCACCGAATGATGCCCTGCAGGATCATAATGAATTTGTGCAAGATGGCGTGCGGCGACCCGGCGGAAACACCCAGCGCATCCGCCCCGGACCCCCCGGATGAGTCATCATCTTCCGACGGGCCCCCCGCCTCCACCACCGACCATGCCAACGGTGGCGAGGCCCCCAGCCAGGACCCCACCATGGCCGCTGCTGCTGTCGCTCGACAGGTGCTCTGCATTGCACTATCTCTTCACAACCTTCCTGATACTCACGCACGCTCAAAGAGATGTCTTGCTTGTTTTCCTGTTTCTCTTCCGCAAATTGAAGCTGACAGCTTTGGCAGCGCAAACATGGCTTTGATGGGAGCCATGTGCTCCAATCTCGCAATGTGGTGCTCGTTTTCCTGTGCACAAGAGACAAACATAAATTTGTCAGCAACATGACATACCCTGCATGAGAAAAAAAAATGCCCCAGAGGAAAGTGTGAAGATGACATACAGTTTTTGGTGATGTCAGCGCTCATTGGCGCAGGGCGCTGATGCAGCCTTGGAAGCATTGGCGAGCAGGTTTGGTGCAGACCTGCTCCAGAAGCTGCCTCGGCTGTGGGAGCATATGTCTGCCGCCATTGCCACTGACGCTGCCGCTGCAATTCCCGGCCGCCTCTCCCCACCCCCTGCCGAACCCCAGGTGTACACCCTTGCCAGTCTAACAGCCGCGTACGATTCACCATAGCGGGCTTGATAGTTGGCTAGTCAGGAGCGGATATGTATGATTACGCATGCTGCTTTTCTATGCGTCTGATGTGCTGAGATCTGCCTGATTTTGGTGGAATGCGCCTGTGTAGGACTGTTTGCATATACTCACGAGGCTCAAGCAAATGTGAATCATTGTGGGCACATGCACAGCTTACTGTGGCAAGTGCAGCTTGACAGCACCTTCTCCGAACTTGCTTTTCTGCATGGCACTCATCTTGACAGCTTCACTTGTCTCTCTCCTGCAGGCGGTTATCGACACTCTTCAGGTCCTCAAAATACTGGGCCCTGCGCTGGACTCACAGCTTGAGCCGCAGCTGACATCGCTCATGCCAGGCCTCGCCGCGTGCTGCCTGCATGAGAGGCGGGTGGTGCATGCAGCAGCAGCAGCATGCGCAGAGTCACTGGCATCAGCGCAGCCTACCTGTGTTCTACCTTCCCTCCTAAGGTACACCCACCGCCAAATGATCTCCTGGGTCAGTAAGCCTCTCTTGTCACCAGTCTGCACCTGTGCAGCATCGCTTGCATTGCAGTTCCAAGAGATTTTGGGATCATTTGATCATTTGGAATAGGAGCATTTGGGATCGTCCCCGCTGTGCAGTTGATGCGACGTCTGCAGTGATGGCATCCTGATGCTGGAGGTGGTTCAGCTTTAGCAGCCGCTTCAATGTCAGAATGGCTTCACAAAGTGGTCACACGATCTTGATATGGGGCAGCAGGACGTAAGAACACACACTGTGCATGCGCGAGGCACCACAAGCTGACTCAAGAGGGGGTGCCGCATAATTTGGCACTTTCTTCTGGAGTGTGGTGTCGAATACGGTCCCTCCCATGTCACACAACGTTTGGCTCCTGCTGTCCGGTTTATTACTGCCTCACCATCTCAGCATGGCTACCCTGTTGCTGGATGTGCCTCAGCTTTGGCGGCATTCGCATCTTTTTTAAATGCCATGGAGGGTTTTGCAGGTCGCCAGTTCTATTGCAAGTAAACTTTGTGGCAACATTGCCATGATTGCTTCCCAGGGACTCAAATTGGGTACCAGGCTTCAAATTCAGAAAAGTAACCGATCACAACCATTCTGGGAAACTTTAAGCAGAGCCCAAGAGCTCTCTTGTGGCAATAGGCTCGTGCAATCGCCGAAAACTGCAACTCCATCACTTTCATATGTGGAATGCATGAAGTCATCCATGCTTGACGCTGCACTACTTGTGCTGTGTGCATGTTGCATCACAGTTTGACTTGCCTTAATCAGGGAGATTCACCCTGCTACAATCACCGCACATACTATATAACACACATTGTATAGGAAGAAAGACAAAAAGAACCCTGACCAAGAGCCGAATCTCGAGGCCCTACTCCGTTGCAATGAGGCAGGGCCTTGAGATTCTGATGAGTAAGACAATTAATCTCAACTTTTCACAGTAATTGATTTCTGCTGGTGCAGGTTTGTGGTGCCGATGCTGCAAGGCTCGGCGGCCGACGCGGCGAGGTCCGGTGCAGTGACAGTGGTTGGACGACTCATCGCCAGATTTGGCCTGCAGCTGGTCCCCTACACGAATCTAATAGTGGTCCCCCTCATGGGCCTCACCAGTGACTCTTTGCCGCGCGTGCGCGCAGCCGCCACGTCAGCGTTTGCCGCCGCCGTCGCGCTCTTGCCCCTGGCACAGGTGATTTGAATCATGCAATGCCATTGAAAATGAATCTGTATGGACCTGATGCGCGATTATCCCACATTCGTCAACTATTTTACTCTTGGTCATCCCAGAGGGCTAGGCGCATTGCAGCAATTTCTGTTCTGCGTGCCTCGAGCATCTGCAGCAAGAGGTCAACAAAGCTGCTGCCGTACTTGTCGTTGCTTTCAGTCACTCCACTGTGCTAGGATCTGCTGGAAAACGTGTTTGCCTCATGTGCAAGTCGCTGACTTCAAACAGTCCTTGGGAAGGTACATGCTTCATGACGGCAAGGGCGCTATTTTCCTTCACCTGCTTGCTGTATTGGTAGACACTGTGGGGCAGGCTGGAAGGTAATGACATGGGAATCTAACTTTTGGTTACTATCCTGAATGCAGGGTTCGTCGCCGCCAGAGGGACTGGATCCAGAGCAGCGGGAGGCATGGCTCCGTGACGCGGCGTTCCTGTCTCAGCTTCTGGACAACTCTAAGGTGGGCTCATGCGCTCCTGTGCAGGCAATAACTGTTCCTGTTCCGCATTTGCACCATCATGTTATCTCTCTCTATTTATTAGCCTTAGTTGCACGCAGATAGATCAGAGCCCTGCATTTTTGGAGGTTGTCTCATCCACCACACTTTTTGATTCTCAAAGGCTGCATGGATTCGGATCAGAGTATCCTGTCATTATGGATGCCATTGCCTCACCATAACAACGGGCCAGCTGGCTCATGAGTCATCTCCTGTTTTGGCGCGTGGCGATGACAGGTGGATGACTACACGCTGCCGGTGGAGATTCATGGCGAGCTGCGCGCGTATCAGAGGGCCGGCATCAGTTGGATGGCGTTCCTGCGACGCTGCGGCCTGCATGGAGTCCTGGCAGACGACATGGGCCTCGGCAAAACGCTGCAGGCCACAGCCATCGTCGCAGGTGACGAGTATATCTGCCGCTGTGATGCAGCAAAGCCTTGATGAAATGCTGTGTTCGGCAAAAGAAGCAGGTCCTGAAAGTCTCTGCCACGCGAGACTGAGTTCGATGTCCAAATAAGTTAGCAAGCGTGGACTTGTGAGATCTTACCCAACTGCTGGGCCGCCCAGTGGGGTCCTGAAACCAATAAGACTGTTGCAATATTATTAAACGCTTGGATATTAAATCTTAGGGCGACAGAGCGTGCGACTGGTGATGGAATGCCATGCAGCCTTGTCATGGTGCTTCCAGATAAACCTGATTAATTTCCAGATACCTGCAATGCCCTGCGAGGGGTCCTGTGGACATTCTAACTCCTGTCTATTACAGGATTTTGTAGGCCAGTAAGGGTGTTTTCCTCCAGAAGAGATTTCCAGGTGTTGAGAGGTGTGGGTTGCTGTGTGCAGCATGTCATGTGGAGCAGAAAAGGGATGGCCTGCCGCACAAGCCCTCGATCATACTCTGCCCGCCCACACTTGTCGGCCATTGGCCGCACGAAGTCACTAAGTTTGTCGGCGAGGAGCTGTTGTCAGTTGTACAGGTCTGCTCCATGTTTCCTCTGCACTTCATACTGCAGCCCATGTTATGCTCATTGACAGGGTCATGGACCATGCATTTGTGAGAGATAAGGGGTGGGGAAGGAAATTAAGAATACCTCTGTCTCATGTGGTCGTGAACAGTGCATAGAACTCATATGCGAAGACTGCACTCTATCTGCAGATGCAGCAGTCCGGATGTTCATTGTGCCAGGGACAGTCTTACTAGGGACCTGATGCCTTACCACGAAAGTGTCCACTGCATGGCAGTATTGCGTTCTAAAAGATCTTTGACTAATTCCTCCTTACTAATATTATTACTGTTTGCTGCAGTACGAGGGAACGCCGCCGGTGAGGTGCGCGCTGCGGGAGCGCGCCAGGTCAGCGGATGTGGTGGTCATGAGTTATGAGACGCTGCGGGCGGACGCTGACTGGACCTCCGCTCACCCCTGGGCTTATGCTGTGCTGGACGAAGGTCACATCATCCGGAACCCAAAGTCCAAGATTGCACAGGTGCCAAATTACACAAATCAACAAGCACGCATGGTTTGTCATTCTAGAAAAGCCCCGCAGAGTACCTTGAGAAATTTTGGGCTGGTGTCACTGTAATTTTGCAGCACAGCCTGTGAGTTTCATAGTGTGCAGCGGACGTGCTGATAGTTTGGCGCAGGTCAAATGGGCGCTGACCTGCACCAACCTATCAGTACCTGAACTTGCTACATAATGCAATATTCCATTACGCATTCAAGCCTGGATAGTCAGGCATGCGTAGGATGAGATTCAGTATGTTGCAGAAGCACTGTTGCCTGTAGGGAGCATCCTGATGCCTCACAACGCCGATCTTGATTTGAAAGTCAAACACTGCTTGGTGCTGGCAAGATTCTCAGGCAGATAACGCTTACATGGCATACACATCTTGCAATCCTGACCTCTGATCTCTCAAATAATAATCCACAAGACGCGCACAATAAGTGAACAATCTTTTGCACGCAGGCGGCAAAGCGGCTGGTTGCGCAGCACCGGCTCATTCTCTCCGGCACGCCGATCCAGAACAACGTGCTGGAGCTCTGGGCGCTGTTCGATTTCCTGATGCCGGGCTTCCTCGGGTCTCACGCTGCGTTCCATGGCAAGTATGGAAAAGCGCTGGCCGCCTCCCGGGGGTCCAAGGCCGGCAGTACGGAGGCGCAGGCCGGGCTGCTCGCCATGGAGGGCCTGCACAAGCAGGTGCGCCTTCCTCCTGCATCCGCTATCATCATGCAATATCAGGATGATTTAGCACCAAGCACATGTAATGAGCTTCATATCTGTCAGGTTTGGCCCGACACAATCTGCCAGGCCACCTTTCCTGCTAGTCATTGAGGGTCTGCACAAATAGCAGATGTACTTGCTGATATGGCAGTGCTGATGACATCTGGTGCATTAAGCATGCATCGGGAGAGTGCCTTTGACTTTGTGCGGACGATGGCATGTCAAACACCCCGCTGAAGGCTTTCAAGCGCTGTACTGCAGGTGATGCCCTTCATCCTGCGGCGCACAAAGGATGCTGTGCTGAAGGACTTGCCGCCCAAGATCCTCCAAGTAAGCTGCTCTTGTTGCAAGCTTCCCTCTGGACTCCCACGGCTATGCAATGCAAAACCTCGTGCTGCATGTCAAAAATGTGCATGTGCTGATGTGCAACCCTTGTGCCGCCTTTTTGAGAATCGGCCGAGTCTGCTGCTCTCGACACTGACACAGTGTTTGTTTCTAATCTTGCAGGACGTGTATGTGGAGCCGTCAGAGCTGCAGAGGAGACTGTACGAGGACTTTTCAAAGAGCGGCGCATCGCGACAGGTGGCAAGCGTAGTCAGCGGTGACATCAGCGCTGATGCGGGCGCTGACCCTGCAGCCAAAGCGCCACACGTCTTCCAGGCAAGTCACAGAAACGAAAATTCCTGCAAGCCTGTGATATTTGTATCCTAAAAGGCACCACAAGGGCTGGATAATGTGGGCAGCAAGTATCATTGGAGCTAGTATGTGAAATGGGAAACGATAGCCGCCCAAATTGATCACTGCAAGTAATCAGCTGGCCACTGAGATCAAGTGGCAAGCTGCGCAGCCTTGGATGGCAGCTTGACAATTTTGCACAGTCGCACAGACGCACACATGTTGCTTTGGAGAGTAGACATCTCAGTCTTTCCTTTCAGAGGTGCTGCAGTGCCCAATTTGACAAGCCCGTGAAAATTTACTGCTTTCAGCGTTTACTTCACCAAGCACACGATCTACACAATCCTGAAGCAGCCAAAGTTCCTGTTAACAGCAATGTGTTATTTTCGCACAGGCGCTGCAGTACCTGCGCAAGCTGTGCAGCCACCCGCTGCTTGTGCTGGACGCCAGCGTTCCTCAGCACGTGGCGGCGGCTGCCGCAGTCGCCAACACAGCCCCGGGGCAGTGGGACAAATCCGGCAGCGCTCTGCGACGGCTCTGCCACGCCCCTAAACTGGCCGCTCTGCGCGAGCTGCTGCAGGTGTGTGAACGATGTGTCTTTTAGAACATGCATACATCGATTGCTGCACCAGCCGACTCGCTTGTATCGTGCTTCCCGCTTGAATTCTTGGGCAATTTGACATAGGGTTCACTACTTCAGCTTCTTGTGTATGTCACGGGCATCTTCAAGCTGCGTTGCATACTTCTCTCAGCACTTGTCACTGGCACACGTAAGAGCTGGGCTCAATAATTATTTCCCAGGAACTGTTGACATCATTTGTGCCGCCGCTGTATGGCCAATGATCCCCCTTTTATTATAAAAACTTTGCGCAGGAGTGCGGCATCATCGGAGACGCAGACGGCGCGTCAGCGGCAGTCAAGGAAGAGCCTGAGGCGGCGGAGGGCGCGGGCCACCGGGTGCTGATATTTGCGCAGTTGAAATCCTTCCTTGACATTGTGGAGAGAGACGTGCTGCAGCCTGATGGAGTCTCCTACCTGCGCCTGGACGGCAGGTGCAGACCAATCTTCAAAATTCAAGAATCAAAATTTGATTATTTTTATCTAATCGTGAACTTTTGAGTCTCTGCATCAGTCATGCAGTCACAGGCGCGTCTTGCACAAAGCTTTTCTGTTTGATTTATTTGCACCAGCTGCAGCCAGCTGCTGATATAAGTGCAAAAACGCACGTGTGCGCACCTGCATACATTCTGAGGCCAAGTTGTCTTCAGCTTCAAGAGCTGAAGGGCTTACATTGCTCAGTACGTCCCAAAACCAAGCTAAAATTGTAAAACAGTTCCGTCAAGGAATTGTGTTGTGCCTGCAGCGTTGAGGCCGCGTCCCGATTTGGCATCGTGCAGCGGTTCAACGGCGATCCCTCCATCCCCGTCATGCTGCTCACAACAGCAGTCGGCGGCCTGGGCTTGAACTTGACTTCTGCCGACACAGTCATCTTCCTGGAGCACGATTGGAATCCCATGAAGGACCTGCAGGTGAAGTTTCACCTTCTCTTCTTGACTTGTGCCCCCTGGAAGCATCCGTGCTGTCTTTGTATGGCCACCTGCTGGCAAAATTAGAATGACAGTGAGAGAGGGGTACTAAGTATGCTCCTTGCAAGGTTGGAGTGTTTTGAAATTTTCAGAGCAGCCGTGCATCAGTCATGCACATCCATGGCTTTTGTTGTTCAGAAATAGGCACCTCTGGCAGAGGCAACACTGTAGATCTGTACCAGTCACGTGTCCACATTTGATTGATATTTGGTGCTTTACCCCCTTCACAGTGCACAGTGTTTGGTGGGAGCTATGTTGCATGTACAGGAGAGAGAGATGTGGGCGAGATTGGAGAGAGATGAGAGGGATGAGATTGCAGATACAGAGAGAAATGACATCACAAATGTACTGCATCTAATGTCACTAATCTACCGGCGCTCGAAGCCATTCTGGGTGTGCTCCCTAAAGACTTTCCGTGCATGTGCAGGCCATGGACCGAGCGCATAGACTGGGACAGAGGCGGACAGTGAATGTGTACCGGCTGCTGACGCGAGGCACGCTAGAGGAGCGCATCATGGGACTCCAACGATTCAAACTGGACGTGGCAAACGCGGTCGTGAATGCAGACAACGCCTCTCTGGCCGCCATGGATACCACACAGGTCTTGGATCTTTTCTCGCTGCAGGGCGGCAGGCAGGCTCCGGATGCCGGCAGCCGCCAATCACAGACGGGTGCGTAATTCCTTTCAGTACCGCAATTAGGGGCGAGGTAACCATATGCCTTTGGGATACTTGAAACCTGCCTCCTTAATCACGCCCCAGGCTTCATCAGGGCGTGTATGTTTTCTTTTCTTTATTTCAGTACCGCAATGCCCAGTTGGCTTCTACCTGCAGAGGGTGTTTTCTTGAGAGTTGCCACGGGGCCTTGGGTCAAGCAGGTCCTTCCAAGATTGTTAACGTTCTGCAGCACCCGTGATATTGGGTTGCTCAGGCCTTGTTCAAAGAATGCTTTCTTGGGCCCCTGCCGACACTTTGGCACTAGGGATACCATGCATGTGTTGCAGCCATTACCCTTAGTGATGTACTCTGGCAACTTGCTGACAACGTATATTCGGTGTTTTGGGCCAAAATAGGCCGTTTTTGACCGAATTCCGTATGTTTTCAGACCGTATGACCGAATATAGGGCCGTATATTCGGTCCCCAAAAAATGTTCCGACCGAATGGTGCAACTATGCTGGCAAGTGATGCTCAGTAAGTACTTGGTGTAATACTAAGAGATCTTGAGTGCATGTGCAGAGGTGGATGCTGCCACAGCTGGGGCAGTGGGAGGCGGAGGCAAGGGGCTTAAAGCGGTGTTGGAGGGCCTGGGCGAGTTATGGGACGAGGGGCAATATGCCGAGGAGCTCTCATTGGATGCTTTCATGGGCAAGCTGAAGGGAGACAATCAATCCCCGCATTAGTTCTGCTGCGAGTAGCGCTACATTTGACATAATTGCAATTTAATACTGCATCTAAGGCATCATGCCAACATGATATTGTTGCATAATTTGGACATATGTCATGCATGCATGTTCTTGTCCGGCGGTCAATTTATATGCTGTTTAAATGTGCTGCCGCCGGCGGTGACCGAGCCATCACAAAAATTTTGTCGGATGCCAACAATACTTTTATGTAACCATCGATGGGCTACACGCTGACTTCTGAAAAGTATGCGCCAAAACGCATGAGTTTATTGAAAATAATGCAACTCTCGTCCTACACGTGTGTGCAGGATCCCAACATTGAAAACCACTGATAAAATCCCCTGGTATTCATGCAGGTGCAGGTTTTGTGCCCAGCTTGCCGCCTAATGTTGCTGTGTGCCCTCAAATCGAAAGACTATCTTCTGTAATCTATAATAAAAAAAAGAGCGTACACAAGAGTACCGTACTGGAGTGACTCGCCTATAGGAGATGTAGCGATATCCCCATAACAAGGAAAGGCAGAGTATCGATTGTGGTCAGCTGGTTACCAGACGCTATAGCATCAATCTCTTTCATCCAAAGATGCTCTGTGCAAGTTCTGTGCCACCACCAGGGCGCATATTGCTAGTTACCCAGGAATTCAAGAAGCTCAGAACTCAGCTGCCACCCATCCAACTTCTGATATTACTGTTGCCAGGTCGCCAAGCCAGCACTCAAGCCTCTCTCATCCAAAAGATATTCCTGCAGATGCTTTGCCGGTATACCGATATATGTATACAGGTATACGCTGCTACGTAACGGCGCGGAGTTCCATGCTAGCTACCCAGGAAGTCAAGAATCCCAGGACTCAGCAGCCACCCATCAAAGTTCTGAGTTTGCATCTGCCACGCTCCCTACTCCAGCATTCTAGCCTCTACCATTTCTGCAATCGATTAGGGTGCGCCGCCAGCCGCGCACAAAGTCTGGCGGCAACCTCCGAACCTTCCCAATTTGGAGCAACTCAGCCGCTGAGCCCCAGACTCATGAAAAAAAAGGCCATCAAAGTTCGGATTTGGCTTTTGTAGGGCTGCCGTCTTTAGCATCCAAGCCAGACTCATCCAGATTTGCTTTGTGCTAGTACTGTGCCGCCGGCAACACGCACTTCAGCCAGCTATTTCGGGAACCCGGAACTGAGCTGCCGCCCTTCAAAGTTCTGATTTTGCACCCGTCACAGCATTGAATCCCGAGTTCAACCCCCCGTCATCCACAAATGCTTTCTGCAAGTACTGTGAAGCCAGCAGCGCGCAGTTTTTGGCGGCCACGGCTGACATTTCCATCGCGGATGCAGCGTTCTCCCAGGCGTTGTTCAGGTAGAGGCCGGGGGTCAGGCGGAATGGGGGGAACCTCTCGGGGGGACTGAAGAGGGGATACGCCTTCCACTCCCTGGCAGCACACCAGGACATGAGACTTGGCACGAGCAGAGATTGCTCGAAAGCCAATCAAGCAAATGAAGTCCAAAGAGAAGGGACTCCTTCTTATTATCCTTGTATCCTTATCCTTGTATTGATAAGTAGGTGTTAGATCCTTGTGGAACAGGGCCTATTACTTTGCCTGTGTCGACCCATGTCACTTTGAAGGCTTGAGGTTGAGATTAAGCAGCTCATACAGTTGCATTCCAAGGCACCCCTGACACCACGAGCTCAAGTACCGAGACGCATCCAGAAAATTCTTCACAGAAGGGAATACTTCGTTTGAGTCTCAGAAGGGAGCAGACTTACCTGTCAGCCAGGATGGTGAGGTTGGCAAAGATGGCGTCCAGGGCGGCGCCCTCAAGAGGTTGCCGAGAAAATATCTTGTATATACGCAGCCCATTGGGCAGGGTCTTCTGGGGCCCTATCACCGAGAAGGGCGTTTTTGCATCCTCCGTCACCATCACATATTCCCCTGAGGAAGGCAAACCCTCAAGGGTGAGCAAGCTGAGGGCTTGCGCCAGCACCCTTCTTTCTGCATTAAAGCAAGGCAGACATGCTGATACGTATCTTTGTTCTCTGCACAACATTCTGCACCTCTGTGCAAAATACACATTGATGCAAGCTAATGAAAAAACACGGGATTTCTTGAAGTGTCAAATTAGCAAAAAGCAGATGAGTTGATGAGGGTGCATTACCTTTGGGCAAAGTTTCCACGCCAAAATAAGCCGGCTTGAGCCGTCCTTTCACAAGTGTGGTCACTGTGGTCTGGAACTGCCTCACTGGCATGTGGGGGACCTCAAAGCCAGTGAAGGCTATGTCTGTCAGCTCCAGTGGCGTCGCCACCAGCACGGCTGCGTACCTCCTGCTCTGGTTTTTGCATGCAGACACTCCTCAACGCCAGAATTGGCTTGACACGTTCAGTGCATTCAGGTCCCAGTCGTAGCCAATTTCTTGAAGTCACATTGTGATTGCATGCAGCTTCTGGGGCTGCCTGAATTCCAAAACATCTAAGTATTGAAAGGGCAATTATAACAAGCACACCTTTGTGGTCTTATAATCTCTGCTAGACTTGGTGTGCAGTTCAAAGTGTCTGCTTGTTGTTCTGTGCACTTTTGTGACCCTGAGGCCCTGATGTAGGCTGGCATTGGCGGCAGCAATAAGGCGCTCTGGTAGCAGCCGATTGCCCCCCTTGATCCTGAACAGGCGCCCGTCGATTGTAGGCAGCAGTGACACCATCCCTGGCCAATAGAATGACAGCCAGAACTCAATTCTTGCAACAAACCACTACAAACCTGGCCAGTTGAGCGATAGAACAAAGCTAAAATGATGGCAAAGCTGACAGCAAATCAGGCTGCTTGTAATGTGCCATGCAGTAGGATTTAGAAGTGGATCAGCAGCAGAATAGTCACCTGCAAGGGCGTTGATGCCATTCCCCTGATTGTACTGAATGCGGTTGATGCCCGCTACGAACTCCTTGGCAAACAGATTTGCTGCCGAGCTGGTTCCTATTCTATCCTGCAACCAGCACCATGCATCAGTAGCCAGAAGAGCTCCTTCACCATGAAGAGCTCTATCAGAATGACTTTCTCATTAATAACAGCATCGACCTATACAACTTCATGCCACAAGCCGATCTGTCAAAACAAGTCATCCTACGAGTCTGATGTGGCCTTTATAAAGATAACTATCAAAATTATCTTCAAGAAGAGAATGCACCTGTAGCTCCCTTCTGAATGTCCTCTGTGTCAGGTTGTATAGGTCCACTGCCTGCAAGAGCGCCTCTGGAGTCCCGAACGCTCTGCCCTCTGCCTGGGCACAGTGCTCAGCATTACTCGCCTCACACAAAGGACTGGATCAGAAATGCATGCAGCGCTGAAATGGTTGGCATCTCAATGCATCATGCTTGTGAAGGATCCTGTGGGCAGTAAGACTTCCCTTGTGTTTCAAAATCCTATTTTTAAGTTAAGATTTGACTGCAGGGTTGTTGTCACCTGAAGCTTGTAGAGCTGCAAGAAGCGAGGCAGCATTGTCTGGGGTCCTTTCCTCATATACAAATAGCTCAACCCATACCTGCATGCAGATTTGGCACTCAGCATGATTCTGGCGATCATTGGACTGTGTATAGACTGGTGAATTAAGCATCACATCTGTAACATTGTAATGCAAAGCTTGAAAAGAGTGCCTGACCTCCGCAGCATACGGTACAGGGTCACAATTGTCCAGGAGCTTTCACTGAACACAAAGCGGCTGCCATCAAATATGGATATCTGGCTGCCGTCCACCCCAAGACGCTCCCTCTGCAGCCCCATTTTATCTGCCAACTCCCTGGATTGACAGCCATGCCTTCTTCACATGCCGCGAACTACAAGGACAGGACTCAGGAGGATGATAATTAATTCGCATCTAATCCCCACTATGTGAACATCCAATCATAGTTGAGGCAAGTACATTAAGCAGGTTGAGGAGTTCGATGGTCTACTGCTCAGATTGACAGTGCTCCTGCACCTGAAGTATCTGTTCTCCTCATGGATGATGCTAGCTCCCATTTCAAAGATCTGCAGTAAACCGGGATATTTTTGATATCACGAAGTTCAAATTCAATACATATGGCAGGTAAAGGATCCCTTGTGTAGGAGACTCACGTCATCGCCCTGCTTGAAGACCTGCGTCCTTCCTCCTATCTCCCCTTCCTCGAATCTGTGAGCAACAGCACTCGAGTTGACCTTAACCCAGTATATTAGTATAAGGACCGGTAAATTTCCATTCGCAAGAACACATCAGGTGGAATTGGTGATGGCCTGTGCACACTCACATGTCCAGTTGTACCCTTGGGCCGAGCTGCTCCCTAAGAAACCACGCCGATGCGCTACCACCCACTCCTGCTCCGATGATAGCTACATTGTATGTCTCAGCTGCCCCAGCTTCAGCTGGGTTCTTGAACCCATCAACTCCGATCAAAAGCAGACCAAGTATTATAGGGATGCCCAACATACAGCACCCCGATCTGATAACTTTACAGACAATTATCCTCAATAATTCTAATTACACAGCACTTTCATTCTCTCATGAAAATGGTACCACGCAGCAGATCTGAAGCCAAGACTCGCAGTGAAACAAATGCCAGTTTTTATGGTGCCGCCCTTGTTAAAGACAGAGCAAATAGCTGGAATTCTCTTAGGACGCTTCTCCTGGGATTGACAAGCTGTAAATTGTTGAGCATAAGTTGGGCTCGATCTCGGACATGCAAGGGCAGGAACAGTATTTCAAGGGGTTTGGGAGCCAGAAGAAGCGATATAAACCCGCGAGTCTCCGCAGCGGCGTTCCCTGTCGACAGGTGTTCAAATGTGGGAGGCAGCGGGGAGAAAGTCAAGCTAAACCTCGTACTGGCAAAACGACCGCCACTGCTACCAGGAGCAACATTAACAAAGGGTATATTGTGGCTAGCTCCGGAATGCATGTTGTCTTGAGGCACAACTACCAGCGAACAGACGATTGAGTGCATCGCTTATCTGCCGTCAAGCTGACCCAGACCCCTGCACATATGCAGACCCGGGACTGATGGCCTGACCAGGGCTTCTGAACATTGTGCTGGGGCATCATGAGCGCAAATGTGGAGGAAATCGACAAGCATGTCTTCAGGAAGTATGAGATTCATGCAAAGCTGGGAAAAGGGGTGAGAGCCCTACCATGGCACAGCACTGCGGGCATGTGCTGGAAATGCTTATGTAAGATCTTTAAATATTTTATCTGTTAGAAAATGGCGATTGAGCACCGGAGAGCAAATCTCACAGGCAGTCATATGGGCTGATGAAATCTCTTTGTCCAAATATTGACACAAAGTCAAGATAGTTCTCCTCACCAAAACACGGATCAATACAAGGAATTTCTTAATTATATTCATGTGCTTTGCTGCTGCGCTTGCATCGCCCGATGTGACGACCTGTGGTAAGCTTGCTGGTGGTCATCCTTCATCCTCCACACAGATGCTTGGCGTGCAGGCCTATGGAGTGGTGTGGAAAGCGGTGGATAAGAAAACCAGGGATACCGTGGCACTCAAAAAGATATTTGACGCCTTTCAGAATGCCACAGATGCACAGGTGACTGTCCTCCCCCTGGCTGAGCCAGTGTCCCTTCACCACCAGCAAGCACCTTGTCTCATGACAACCAGAATTTGGGACGCGGGCAGCTATCAAATATCAGAAACATTATTACAGAACCTGGCAGCAGCCAAATGCCCATCAACTGTTCAAGCCAGGACAACAGCCTGCGCGCACTTTGGGCAGACAGCTCGGTGCTGTTTTGACCTGAGAGAACAGCTTAGGGGTCGGCAAATATGCAGATCTGCGCATTGTACTTGCCAGAAGCATCAAATGGGAGTGCCAAAGCATGACAAAAGAAGCTCTTCTCTCGAGGAGAGGGCAACACGGGTGAGAGCTGCGGGCGCTGACGTGCTTTCTGTTGCCGCAGCGGACCTTCAGGGAGATCATGTTCCTACAGGAGCTGACCAACCACGAGAACATCATCAGGTAAACACCACTACCTGAATCACACCCCACCAATCCCCTATTGCAAGTCCACCAGTCTGCATGCCTCCAGCAGAGGTGACAAGGTGCAGGTGGAATTGGCCTGATCTCAGGAGGGGCTTCTTCAGAGAGCTGCGCCACCCGTGCATGGCACCTAGAGTGCTGCACTGTTGATCATTTAGTCATGGCATCTTGCATTTTAGAAGATCAGATGCGTTGCTGCAGCTGTTCAATGGCGGCCCGTGCTGTGCAGGCTGCTGAACGTCATGAAGGCTGAGAACGACAGGGACATCTACCTGGTGTTTGAGTACATGGAGACAGACCTGCACGCAGTCATCCGGGCCAACATACTGGAGGAGATCCACAAGCAGTACATCATGTACCAGCTGTTCAAGGCCCTCAAATACATGCACTCCGCCGAGCTGCTTCACCGCGACATAAAGGTGCGGCGCAGCCCTGTGGCGGCAGTGCGCAACTGTTGGGGACTTGGGTCGTCAACTGGGTGCAGCACATCGATCCATTGACAGGTCCCTCTCAGCGAGTATTTGAGATGCATGACGCATCATGACAACACACAAGCTGTGACCTCCGGTAAACAGAGGCCACCCCCGCCGCGCTTGCATCAAGCTCCTGAACCCCATACCCAGCCGGCAGAGCATCACCAAAGCACTGGAATATTCCCAGTTCCTTCCTGATTCCTGCCCTGCCTGGGGTCCGTACATCTGCAAACTGCTGCCATTGTGTCTGACCGGGTGCATTTCCTGCGCGCAGCCGAGCAATCTGCTGCTGAACAGCGAGTGCGCGGTGAAGCTGGCGGACTTTGGCCTGGCTCGGAGTGTCGCACAGCTGGAGGCGGACGAGGGGCCGTCCCCAATCCTGACAGACTATGTGGCCACGAGGTGGTACCGCGCCCCGGAGATCCTGCTGGGGTCGCCGAAATACACCTTTGGCGTCGACATGTGGTCGGCAGGTGCGCGCATGTGCCGCCGCCCTGCAGCTATGCCGCGCGATGTGTCCTGAGCAATTTTGCGCTAGCAGTCTGAAAAGGGGCCTTCTAGTGGCTTGCATGTGTGCCAAAGTGGCTCGGCAAGGCAATGAAGTACAAGCTCTGCAGGTTGGCTTGGCCACAGGAACAGGATATGTTTTCAAAAATTCTGCTTGGTCTTTTGCAGCCTGTCTGCAGAAGCAGCTTGCATGGGCTGACTTCGTCGGGCCAGAACAGGATGCCTGTCCCTGTTGTGTGGTACTGAGAAGCGCAACCCGTGGGATGGATCAGTAAGGAAAGGATTGTCTGCACGCAGGGTGCATACTGGGGGAGCTCCTGACGGGGAAGCCCATCTTCCCAGGCAGCTCCACCATGAACCAGCTGGACCGCATCCTCGAGGTCACAGGTGCGCCAGCATTTCTGCAGAACAAGCATCGGAGCATGCACATATCCGATGCACACCGCATGCAGAGCCTGCTGCATCTAGCCTGGCTATGCAGGATCAAGGCGCACTGAAAGAACCTGTATTACTGCCTGGCAGCTTTGTCAATAATAAGTAGGCTGTCAGGCAGAAATGTTGCTCTGTATTCAAGAAGTGGCAGCCGCCGCAGAGGTGTCCAAATACTCTTGAGGCACAGAGGCGCAATTCTGCCGAGCTTGATCTGAGGAAAGTTTCTGCTTGTCACGGCTGAGTCATTAGTCTGAAGGTCACTCTGATTACTCATCGCCACGTCACGCCGCAGGGCAACCCTCGCAGCAGGATGTGGACGCAATTGCGTCACCCTTTGCGGCCACGATGCTCGAGGCGCTGCCCTGCGGGGACGCGCCGGCGCTGCATCGACTGTTCCCTTCTGCTTCGCCGGAGGCCGCCGACCTGCTATCGCGCCTGCTGCAGGTGGGGACCATGACTTCCTGAAGAGTTTGCCAGCGTGAGCATTGCTGAGGTATTACCTGGGTTGGAAAGCTTTGCACGGAAAGCGGCTGCAAGGCAGACGGATGCTGGACATGACATCTGTACAGATGCATCTTCCTGTCTTTTGTTTCCAACTTGCAGCCTGCTGTGCATGCTGTTGAAGATTGAATTTAACAACTTGTCCCAGCCGATAAGAACACATATTCAGGGGCACTGGTCTGCTGGATGAGCAAGGCACATGGCTCAAGGGGTGTCAGAGCGTCGAAACCCAAATGAACAAAATTGTAACAAAAGTGTCGTGATGTCGCACAGTTCAACCCAGCGAAGAGGATAACGGCGCGGGAGGCGCTGCGGCATCCGTACGTGGCGCAGTTCCACTCGTCGGCGGACGAGCCATCTGCGCCCGGCATCATCACAATCCCCATCGATGACAACACCAAGGTGCGCGAATCAGGACCTTACTGGTAGCCTTCACTTTGCCCTTGTGCCAGGATACAGAGGCCATGTGGAAGACAGCGCTGATTGCTTTAATCCAGAGGCTTTGCACCTGACCTTGTTGACGGCTCCTGAGACAGCCCAGCGCATCCTCTTACCCTGTCAAATACTCTGTTGTGCATGGCGATATCTGCTCAATCTGCTCAGGAGATCCACTCTGAGAGGGCAGCTTCTGCACGAGCAGCAGTAGTGGGACGTCAAATCTTGCTCAGTCTGCTGACCTATTAAATTGCATCCAGTAAATCGTGTGGCTGTGTTTGTGCGCGCAGTACTCGATAACAGAGTACAGGGAAAAGTTGTACATGGAGATCGTCAAGCGGAAGAAGGAGCTGCGCCGACGGCAGAAGGAACGCGAAGGCCGCGGCAGCCGCTCCCGGTCCCACGGCCACGGCGCGCGTGTTCCCTCCGGCGCCGACCCGGCCGGCTACGGCGGCTATGCGAGGTAGTCATCACCGTGATGTCACCACTGACGTCACCTGCGATGATGTCATCCTGCCACGTCACCGTCCATGGGCCCACCACCTTTCGCAGCAGGATGAGAGGCATCCGGCGGAGCATGCAAAGGCATGCACCGGCCGGGATATGCGCCGATCTGGGCAGCTATACTGCAAAAAGGAGTATGAGCCTGGCAGCTGCGGCTGCTGCAGAGCAAAAGCTTTGCTGGTGTAATACACCACACATTGGTGTTGTCAGTGCTTGACTGCGCATACATGAGTTGCAGTGGCAGGCAACAAAACAGTCTTGAGCATGCAGGCTCTGAAAGCCTTAGAGGGGCTCTTGAAGGGCAAGGCAATAATTTCCTTTTGCCATGATGAACGTGGTGTCCAGGCATAATGTGTGATGTCGGAAAGCAAAATCATATCGTTCCTCAGTGTTTTGACTTGCTGTGCAAAAGCACTGCAATGCCAATTCAGCAGCATGTTTACTTCTGACAGGATGGTGCAGTCGCTCAGAGCTTCGTCTGTGGTGATGACAGGGTGTTGTGACATGAGAGCAGTGCTCGTCAAGCACATTGCTCGCTGTCACAAGCAGGGGCAGAAGTGCGGTCAGAACTGATAGCGCGGTGTGAACAAGCTGATAAGCTGAGTGATGCCAAATTCCCCCTGCACAGAAACGCCTGATGCTGCTCGAGATTGATAAAGCCAGTGCAAGTGTGGCATGTGAAAAGGGCGCCTGCACAGAACAGCAATGCATGGGTATAGGTACATTTGCAGCTGGCAGAATAATAGATGCATAGAGCTATCGAGCCTTAGGAATATTTGTGGGTACGATGGTGTTGAGGCTCCCGAACCTGATAGCCACTGATACGTCTTCACATGATGCTTTGATGACAAATAAGAATTCTCAGAGGTAAGGCATGTAGTGATTATAGTTTGAAGAGTCTCATGCGGGGCCAGGGCGATGACATCATCTATGCTGCATTGTGACACTGAAGCATAGCATCCTCCAATTTCTTTGTGCCACTGATGCAAATTGTTTGATTCCTTCTCCGTGAACGTGTCTGCATTGGGATTCCCGGAATGTGCCAGTACCGGCATCTGCAGCGTTCCCTCCGAGGCGTGCAGGCAGCACACAAGGACGGCCCCTTAGGCCAACATGGATCAGGAAATATCAGGTTGTTGTTGACATCGGCTATCAGGAAGATCTCGCTAGGGAAAAGCCCCGTTTCTGCATCAGTGGCTACTGAGCAAGCGGCAATGCTGCACTCCACAAGCCTTATCAAGACAAAGGGATAGGGAAAAAAAGACTGCCTGCGAGGCCTCTCTGTGGACTTCCTTGCCATAAGTCTCAAGTACGAGCATTACCAAAATGCAGTAGACAACGCAGTAAACAGTACAGACGTCAATGCCAGAAAGAGAAGTTTGCATATTGTACAATTCTGCAGGCACCGTTAGGCCTCCCTGTGAGCACCCTCTACCAGGATCTAGTGCACAAGCCTTTCTGTTTCAAGTCTTCGGATGCTCAACATGTGATCAAATGATCCCAAATGAGACAGACAAACAAAACAATGATCAACCTATCTGCATTGCGCAATCTAGCCAACCATTACTAGCTGCATATGAGTGCATCTGCAGCCCCACTACTCCATACTTCAAGGATCTGTGATTTAGCCACTGTTGGCAATAGCCTGCTCAGCAGTTCCCCACATGTTGTCTTGAGCAGTGCAAGCGACCATGGCGGTCTGATAGTTGGTGTCGCACTGCAGCTTGTATCTGGCTAAAATGGCCGAGGGTACATCGATTGCCTGTGCCAAGGTATCTAAGCAGTTCTGGTAGGTGAGAAGATTGGAGTCGCCACATGGGTCGTACTGCAGTAAAACCCTGTCTCCTGCACGCTTGAAGTGCTCACCTGCGCCGCAGGACATACAGAAAGGGCTGTGAGAAAAGAGGAGAGGTCTAGGTAATGTCTTCCGAGAGGCCACAGACAGGTGAGGAGTACAGGTGCCATACACAGGTCCCTGCACATGCAGCATCTGGGCGTTGCTGAATTTTTGGCTGCGTACGAGAGCGTGGCACATGTCTTGTCGTGTAAGCACACTCTTGCATATCTGCGAGAGCCCATCTTGCATATTCAACCTGAATTGGACGACAAGCCGGAGCTTTCTGTTGTGATGATCTATTGAGGGTGAGCCACTTCAGCCGAAACAGTCACCTGGGAGTGTCGAACGGCCATCTTCGTGGGTGAGCGCGTCATATGCCGTTGACGTTAGGTCTTTGAGGTTCCTGCAAAGAATAAGACAATGAACCGCTCTCTTTCCAAGGTAATCATCTAGATCGCACATTCCTGCAATTACTTTCCTGCAATTACTTTATCCAATGTGAATGTTGACAAGTAAACGACCTTGACTGGACGACAGCGATCGCCATGACGGCCAAAACGGCCAGAAGTCCCACCACATGCGGCTTCATACCGCCTACGCCCAACCCTGCACCGGACAACGACACGCGTCAGAATGCAATCAGCTGCGAGCAGACATGCCAGCCTCAACGGCAGACTTCTTCCTGAGAATCGAGTGTTCGTCATTATCTACTCAAGAGAGTTTATAGTCTCGAGACCACAGAGGCCCCCAGCCGGCCTTGAGTGAGCGCACGAGGATTTGCAGTCCTAAGTGCAGTCCCGAGCGATGCAGAGTGTGTGACTCCCTGTCCGGGACATTTCCAGTACAGTGATGCAACGTCACTGATCAACAAGTTTTGGGTTACTAACAAGCAACCGGTGACAAGGAAATGATCATGAAATGATGAAATAGGGAACACCGTTTTCCTGCTTACCTGACTGACACAAGGAAATGAAGGGGTTTTTCCTTTTAGGGGTTAGGTTTTAGAACCTAGATATAGACGTGGCCAGTCCTTTTCTGTTACTAAAAGTGCGTTCATCAGGTACTTCGTCAGTAGAGAGTGCATAAACTGATATCATATCGATAGGACTGTGATATTTCCTATCATCATCATCCTGATCGTTCGTTTGCACTGACTCCGCCGGCAAATTAGTGCTGTACGGTCCATAGACTGATGACTACCACCTGTTACACACCACCGGTGTCCATCCAAGCCACTTCCTAATAGTACACAGTTCCTTCATTGCCGGTCTAAATTGCCGCGAGAATGGCACTATTAGGAAGAATTCCTCCTGAAAGATAGTCACCTCCCCTTCCCCATGTGACAAAAGAGGGACTCATGTTTTGTCATTCTTTTTAGGAAATATATCTAGATCTAGATGTACGTGTAGATCTACGTGTAGGTGAAATCGTTCCAGGCAGATGCAGGCTCCACATCCTGCTCCACACTCTCTCGCCACCTGCCACAGACCAGTTACTCAACTCAAGCTTGAATGTTTTCATCCATCTTGCTTACTTTTTTTGCCCTCTTCTCAACCATCAGTGAGCATGGTGCCTGGCTGGCATTATTGAATATTCCAACCTCCAAAAACATCTCAATAAGCCCTCCAGATCAGATTATAGAAATAAATCCCCCTGCTGCTCGAAACGGAGGGTTTTCGAGGCGATGCGTGTCAAGAGATGAAGGTGAACCGGTCTTTTAGGTGGGGATTTCTGGTTTGTTTGGAGGGCTGACCTGGCGAGAAGAAAGTTCCCCAAAGGTCCCAGGTCTAGAGCAACCTCGGCCCTGGGCTCCTGCTGCGTTCCCTGCTCTGCACCAGAGATCACTCTTCCCAGGTATGAGCCTGCTCGCCGGTGCTGCATCCCCTCTTCCAACGGCACCTCGCTCTGGATTCGCCCCATCTGCGCAAGCCCAGAAAAATTCAGGCAGTGCATATTGCTATCGAGAGGGGATCTGCCCGCAGGGCCACCAAAAGCACCTAGGCTTACACAAACATCCTCTCCGTGATTTTCCGCAAATGCTTGCGCACCATCTTTATAAACTGAGCGTGCATTACAGAATCTTCAGCGGCAAACATTACATGCACCCGCATCAAATGCCAGAGATGCCGTCGATACTGACAGAATGCTGCAAGAAAGTCGGCGTAGAAGAAGGGCCCAAGAGCAACATGCAGGGCATCTGCAGCCACGTCTCTGAGGAAAATGAAGTTTCCCAGAGTTGCCAACAAGCATGCACAGTGCTCATCGCACAGAGCACGATCACCGAAGCTACCCCAGAACATTTCCTTCGACCCACGCTGCACTCCACACAGCGGCCACAAAACTTCCTGCATAGATTCAGGAATAATTTCACAAAGAACATTGCATCACCTGTTCCAGCATGCGCTGCAGTGTACCCGGCCGCTGCTGGTCCAGGCTGGCAATGGCACTCAGGGCTGACGCGCGCAGCGTTGCCTCCTCCGCCGAAACCCCACCGGCCGCCAGCGCCCGCTCTAAAACCCCCTTCAGCGCCCCTGCAGCCACACTAACCATTTAGATTTCTGTTATCATTTCATCTGGGATAATTTAAACACCCCAATTGCAGTGCCGGCCAGGACAAGCTGTTAAGGCACACTCTCTTGGGCCTTGCCGGCTTCCAGCTCCTCTTGCATGCACTCACGTTCCCGCATTAGATCGGCTTGAGATTGCAGAGGTGTCTGGCATCAGGCGCACTTATGGCAATTCCAACGCATTTGATAATCTTGTCTTATATATGGTCTTGTTTTTGTCAGGAAACCACATGACGAAGGACATGCTGACAGGCAAGCAAAGGAAGTGGAGGAGATGGAGGAGTGGGATCTCTGCTGCACCTGCTTTAGCTGCAGCTGCAGGGTCTTCAGAGGGAGCTGCCTGCAGCGTCCTGTCACGGTAGGCTTCCTGCTGTCCGCTGCCAACCGTCTGAGTTCCATGGCTTGCTGCGTCGCCATTTGACAGTGGCTGTACGGGACTCGGCTCTGCTTTCTGCTCTAGGTCATTGTCTGCATGCGCGCTGTTCTTAGACTCCTGCTCTGGGATTGATGGGGCTGACTCGTGGATAGTCTCCACTGCTTTGGACGAGTTGTTATCACCCTGCAAAGGCAGCAAAGCACATGGCTCAGAACCACATCACTAATTGCACACGCAAAGCATGGCTTGCATTTGTGCAGCATTTCGCACGAACACGAGGCACTGACATGACGCCCTTGAGATAAATTGAGAAGCAGCATATCATGCTAAGATGTACAATACTCAATGGTACCCCATGGTTTATAGAGACACCTCTCGCTGCTTAAAAATGCTGCGCTCTAGCCAGCTCAAGAAGACATCATTTCCCGCTTGATGCCAAAATGCAATGAGCAAGAACAGGAAGAGTATTGACACAGGCAGAAAACTTCATATCTAGTCGTGTGTGTTTTTGTGCGGTCTTGTGAGGTGTGTTGTCTGTATGGTTAGTTGTAAAGCATAAACTACTAAGACAGATGACTCACCACATGCTGGAGGCGGCTACGGGGGAATGTGCCCAGCGTGCCCCCGTCCCTGAGGGTGAGCGCGCTGATCTGGTGGCTCTTCAGTGTGCGCATGTGGCGCGCTGCTTTGATGGTGCCCCCCCTCTGCTCCAGGCGCCCAAAGTCCCACTTGGGCAGCGTCAGCTGCACCTCTGCCATGCCAGACCGTTTTGACGCTGTGACCTGATGCAAAGAGCAGAAGAGAACAAATTTAGGAGGACACACGGCAAGGGTGAAAATGACTCGGTGAGCAACCCCCACCCAAAAGAGAATGTTTCTGATAACCCACCCATGCCCTATACTTTGTAATTGCATACTGTGGTGCTTAAGACTGGCTAACATGTAAGAGTAATACTGCGCAAGGGCTGATCAGCCAGCTTCTACTGTGAACGGTTAAAGTCGTGCGTGTAAGTTGCACATGTGTTTGTTGAAGCATGAATAAACCATTGTCTTGGTCGCCAACAACTGCTTTGAAGCTAGCATGCTAACTAGCATGCTTTGAAGCTAGCATGCACACTAGCATGCAACCGCAGCGCACCGGTTTCTGGTGGGCGAGGTGCTCGGAGATGCGGTGCTTTAAATCCTCTGGAAGCTGTGCCTCGCGCACAAAAGGGTCGTCCAAGAGCTCCTGAGCGGAAGGCCGCAGCGCGGGATCCTGCGTGACAATAAAAGTTGTGATGATGATAAGCATGCATGGCCTCTTCAGAATGACTCTCGATGTGCTTTTGTGTGCGTGAAAGGCTGCATGATGTCTGCACAGCAACCAGAAAAAAGATGGTGACAGAACCTGCCTAGCAGGCAGCACATGCCTGCATGGTGAAGTAGCTTGAGCGCTGATATTATCAAGATCTCCAGGATAAGACAAAGAGACTACAAATGAACAGCATACTTCTCGAATTACTTTGCTCATTTGACTGTCACCCTAGTGTCAGGACCAGGCGCCGGCGCTCACCTTGTGTAGGCAGCGCGCCACGAAGTCCCGCAGGCCCCGGCTGTAAGGCCCCTGCAGCTGGGGCGCGGCGTTCTTGGGTATGAGGAAGAGCGCTCGCATGGGATGCAGCTCTGCTAGCGGCGGCGTCCCCGTCGCCATCTGCAGCCACAAAATTCCATGCTCGTTCCATTTTGAGGGCTCGGCCGATTCTATTCTCCACACAGTTGCTCCATGCCTCAAAACTAGCTTGCAGCTGCTTCGATGATGCAGCATTCCTTTGGTGCCTGAGAAATCATGGGTCCAGTGACGGTGTCACTGTGACATCACCCCAGGGACTGCCAAGCTTGCATACAGCCGGGCAAATGGACCTATACAGCCTTTTATCCTTATCTGGTGCCTGAGGGAAGAGTGTCCGGGTTACACTGCCCTCTTCTTTGCCTCTGGTTTGGCCTAGACCAACAGGACCCCTGCCAAGTCACTGGAGCTTGCAAAATTGAGCCAGATATACGGTGCTATGCAGGTAGGCAATGCATCTGACTTTGTGAGACTGACCTCGATGGCGGTGATGCCAAGGGACCAGATGTCGGCGGTCTGGCTGTAGCCCTCCTCCGAGGTCTCGATCACCTCGGGCGCCATCCAGTACGGCGTCCCCACAAACGTCCGCCGCCGGTAACCCAGCGTTCCTGCAAGGGAAATGTTGATCTGAGCAACATTCAGAAAAAAAAATGGGAACTTGATGGGAGAGAATAGGAAATTGATGGGAAAATTGGGGACTCAATTCATCGACATACTGAGAGAAAGGTGCAGGGCCGTCCCCATCACCAGCTGTCATGCATGGAAGCACCTGCCCATTTGAGAAAAATTTCTCCACCAGGCGAGCAGAGCATCTTGGCAAGCATGCTTTGCTAACCCTCAGCCATCATTGCTTTGGTCCAACTATTGATTTCAAGTGCACTTTTGCTCTCCTTCAAGGCTGGAGAGGCAATTTACTCAACAATGGCATGAACTTGTGCTCAGTGGACCAACCTGTGAGCTGCCCGGAGACGCCAAAGTCGCTGATTTTGACGGCGCCCTCCGCGGACAGCAGCACGTTGGCCGCCTTGATGTCCCGGTGCACGCGGTGCTCCCCATGCAGGTAAACCAGCGCCCGCAGCACCTGCCGCAACACATGCGCGATCTCCGGCTCCTCCAAAGGCCGCTCGTCCAGCTGCAAGCACATAACACCGTCGTAATCAGAGGGGTTAGTCAGAGGGGAAAAATCCAACCAAATTAAAAGGGGCTCGGTGGCATTCAGGGCAAGCTGTTTGTCTGACGCACCAGCCTGACGTACTCATGTGCGGCTGTCATTCTATTGAGCACATGTGGAGTTTGGCACACCTCATTAATACCATTTAGCTCGGTGAAACTCTAATCAGAGTCGACAATGCTGGGTTCGTGTTGAAGTTCGTCGTGATGCACACTGATCGTTGATAATCTTGAGCGAGTGGCATGCCTTATCAAGTGTGCACCCTATCTTGATAGGGATATCGTGACAGTTGACATGACAAGCCTCAAGAGATGATCAGGCATCTGAGTCGCTGTGCATTGATGCCCTGAAGCTATTTCTGTAGAAGGTTCTGACGCACCAAGTCAGCCACTGATGCAGCCATGAGCTCCATGACAATGAACAGCTCGCTGGATCCAGGCTTCAGCACAGACGCATAGTACTCCGTGATGTTCTCAGAGCGACATTTTGCCAGGACGGCCACTTCCTGCAAGAACATGCTTTGCAAACTCATTGAAGGGCTCAGGTGAATATGATGTCTGACGTGTGATTCTACAAGCCCAGAGAGCTGTCATGTATGTGCGTGCAAATCACTTCAGGCCTGCATGTGCCCATGCATGCATTGCCCTGCCATGCGTGAGCTGACCCTACCTTGTGGATGTCCTCAATATCATCCTCCCTGCGAGACAAGGCAGAAATTTGGTGGCAGGGGCGTTGAGATGTCTGCCGCGTGAAGGGCACGATTTATGACAGCTTCTTATACATAGATTACAACAGGAGCAATACGCATGTTGCATTCGTGACTTACACATCCTCAAGGTCGATGACCTTGATAGCCACCTCCATGTCTGACTCCTTGTCAAGCCTGCAGTGACGCAAGTGCTTATACCTCATCTCCTGGCCTCAATTCTTGCGTGATTTCACAAAGTACGAAGAGAAAAGAAAGACTGCAGCTAGCCAATTGCCTGCTGGAAATCGTGCAGGTCTTTCTTCAGTGCTCACCCCTTGTAGACATCTCCAAAGGAGCCTCTTCCGATGCACTCCAGGCGCTCGTAGCGATCCTCATCGATTGTGAGACTTCTGATGGCGTCTGTATCTGGCAGTGCTGCAGCATGTGCAGCCATACTGCGCAGATGTTCTATAGCTCCATCAGGCGCGCCTTGTCCTGCTCGTACAGCTTAACTCTCAATATCTTGCACAGAGTGCCTAGCGGCGCTGCCATGAGTTTTAGCGAGACTTCTAGCACTTCAGCAATTTCCTCAAGATTCATCACCGCACACCCTGCTGGCTTACAGGGCTCACCACGGACCTTGTACTGCAGGTTCCTTTGCTTCACTCTGGCCGGGTGGTGCGTTCAGGGACCCCTTCAATTGCCAGGCCTTCAAAAACGGAACAGTGCAAATAACATCTGAGACAAGGTCAGAGATTTTGGGTTTCCTGGCCTCTGCAATGCAGGCTGTGTCAATGCCCCCATCTAATTCCTAGCAGTAAGCAGCGATGACAGGATGCGTCTCACAAACTTTCTTTCGGTTTGATAGTCACAATTAGGAAGACAGTGCAAAATCAGGATCATGTTCGTCCCTTCCCAGAATTTCTTAAAACCTCTTTTAGAAATGGAACGCCATCGGTGACAGAGAACCTTCAAACGGGCTGGCGTAGGGAACACTCGCAGATTATAAGCATTGTGAAGTTTACAGCAGTATATCTTGGAGAAGTGAATGATATGTTTAATCGCAGATATCTCGCAGCGCTAATTACAGCAATGGTCAGGGAAAGAAAGTAGATTGCTGCCATCATCAGGGAATATACAACCAACAGGTCAATCTTGTGAACAGCTTGCTGGCCGTCAGATATTGATCTAAAGCTGTTATCTCGGGATTTTATTTTTTAAGTCAGCTTGATCGGGAGTACATCGGTTTTCATGGACGGACAAATACAGATGGCAGTGTTATTCAGCTCTGCTTAGTCTGTGCATTTGGACTGCATGCATTCAGGGCTCAGAACACGAAATCACATTATTGGCCCAACGCAATCGCTGTAGGTGCTGTAGAGCCACTTTATTGCTCAGTCGTCATAAGTGCCTGGGCCAGCCTGCTGGGCAAAAATTACGTCAGCAGCACGATTTCTGCGACCGCAAGAGCGATGCTTGCATACATCTAGCTTCCTAGCACCTGGCAGTCAGAAAGCAGCAGCAGCATCTGGCGTGTGACTGGATAAAGCAGCAGCATCTCTACCTGCCATGGACGCAACCAAGCGTGGCTTGGAGGGGGCAGGCCCCAGCGGGCCGCCCCTGAAACGCCGAAATGACAGCGGTGGCGCAGAGGACGAGCTCGTGGAAGAGCAATTTGAAGCAGTGCCGGAGAACTTGGAAGACGATGGTGAGGATGTGGATGTGCGCCTGCTGGAAGAGGACCTGGAGCTGCACTTGGGAGAAGCTGGCAGGAACTGGAAGCGGCCTGATCCGCCGCCGCGAAACACAGCCACAGACAGCCTTGGTAGGCTGGATCTCTGCCTATCTGCCCCTTTGGCACTGTTAATGAATTGATAAATAGTGATCACTATTGCACTTTGAGTGCAATGTCAACTGACAAGGAAGATAACATGAAAAGGATGCACAGTATAAAACCGATGTACTGACCCAGATAATAACATGCATGCAGCGTTCCAGCAGCTCGATGTGGACTACTTCATAGGACCTCCAAACCAGCAGCTCTACCGGACAGACCTGTCCGAGGTTCCCATCCTCAGAATGTACGGCGTCACTGAGCACGGTGAGGCTTCCCACCGCCTGTCTCTGTGAATACATCTTCTGACGCGGATCCTGTGTGCTTCAGGCCTGTTTCTCCTAGGAATAAACCCTGGTAGCTCATGGCATGGGCTATGCTGCAGACATGTCAAGAAGTCCTGATATTGCTGTACCCTTCGAAGGGCATATATCTTAATGCAGCATGCGGGGTGTGGCACAGGGAACAGCGTCTGTACCTATGTGCACGGCTTCGAGCCTTACTTCTACATTGAAGCCCCCAGGAGCTTTGGCCCGGACGACTGCGACAGCCTCTGCGCGCAGCTCAATGTGCGCTTCCACAGAAAATTGTGCAACCCCATTCCCAGCTTTTGCAGTATACAGACCATCATCTCTATGCATTTGCCCATGTATGGGTTATAGCTGACTCAAATCAGCTCAGAGTTATGATGCCCATGGCAGGCACACAGCGTGCAGTTTGGAAGGCGCACACCAGGATTGATGAACACTGCTTGAAAATGTAAATGACCCTGCAGCGCTATGGCAACCTGCAGGCTCTCTGGGAATGCTGACTATTGCCTCAACCCTCAAGTGTCATCAGCATGATGCATATGACTGGCAGGCGCCATTGGACCGCATCCGCATAGAAAGTACTGTGACATGCTCCCATGACATGAGATGTGAGTGGGGGCTGTGCAGAGGATGCTGGGGGACCGGAACAGCAAGGGGGGCCGGCAGAGCAAGTTCTGCCTGGGCGTGGCCATGGTGCAGAAGCAGACCATCATGCACTACCAGCCCCAGAAGAGCCGCACCTTCCTGCGAATTACTGTAGCCACCCCCAACCTGGTGACCCAGGCCCGAGGTGACCACAGTCTTCGGCTCCAGCCCAAGTCACCCAAAGAGTTCTGTCAATCACTGTGGCTTCCTCCATGTCTCATGGGTGTTTCCGCTCTCAAACATCTCCCAAGGTCAGACAATGTGCATACCTTATTTGACACCTTGTGGGTGCTGTTTTAAACCTCGGACCTGGAGCTGCTGTTTCTTGCAGCACAGTGCTCTTCAAAGTCGGTAAGGAAGATGGTTTTCTTCAAGCGAGACAGATCACTACCTTTGACTTCCTGGAAATCTGCATCGGGAATTTTGTGCAGAAAAAAAATCCCATATCAACAGATTTACAATTCTGCAGGCATGCTAGAGCACGGCATCAATGTGGACTCCCTGCAGCGCCACATGGCCTTCATGACGTACGAGAGCCATGTGCTCTTTGCGCTGCGCTTCATGATTGACTGCGACCTTGTGGGAGGCAACTGGGTGGAGCTGAAGGCCGGCGCCTACAGCCTCCTGAACTTGGAGGTGCACACACCCACAGTCTCTGTGTTTCATCCCTGTAATCTCATGTGTCTCGCTTGTAAGACCTCATCTGCACTGGTGGACCGCGGCAGCAAGTACCCAGATGAAATGAAGGCTACAATGTTGTTCAGCAGAGTAATGAGGCGGCCTTACACTGCTTGTTTCACTGCCGTCCTAAGGGTGTCACAGCTGGGAGTTGATGAGTAGATTGAGTACTCTTCTTTATTCAGCATCAGGCATGCGTTGATTAAAGTGTTTTATCTGCTACTGTGCCCAGGACCCGCGAAAACAGAGCCACTGCCAGCTGGAGGCGCATGTGCACTACTCCAACATCATCAGCCACCCTGCAGAAGGTGCACTGCCTTCATCAGTTTGGTCGCCACGAATGCCCATCCCTCCTGAAATGTTGCTGCTATCCATGTCTCATGTGAACTTTTATTGATGCACTCTGGCACTGTGTGCGCAGGCGACTGGCTGAAGCTGGCCCCCTTCCGCATCCTCAGTGTCGACATTGAGTGCGCTGGGCGCAAGGTGACTCCTCCTTTCAAAGGCTTTTCCTTGCGGAAATTCTCTGCTTGGGCAGCCTTTCAATTTTTCTGATTGGAAACCATCAGTCTCAACTGTGATAACCTCTCCTCAATCACGGCGCGAATGCCTAAAAAGCCATGCCGCCACTGCTGCCATCCTTGCAAGGACAGACAGACCCCTTCCCGGGGTTGAAATCTTAGTTGCACAACCAGATAAACATCAGCCATTGATTAATCATCGTGACATTATCATCTAAGGCCCTCGCGGAGACGGACAAATTAGTGAACACATGACCTGGAAGAGTTGCGGTAGACAGACGAGTGGGCTGACCTACCATTAAGGCGATGCATCTGGTTGCTGGCGAAGAATAAGGATATCTGCTTGGTTGCATCCGTAATTGCTGGTGTCATGGTGATATGCAGAAGCTTCATGGAGACACGTACCGTAAAGAGCTGATGTCATGCTGTCATCGTGCAGGGGCATTTCCCGGAGGCGGAGAAGGACCCGGTCATCCAGATCGCTAGCTTGGTGACGGAGCAGGGGCAGAGCAAGCCGCTCGTGCGCAATGTCATGACTCTGGACACCTGCGCCGCCATCGTGGGCGCTGAGGTCATGTCCTTTGACAAAGAGGAGGACCTGCTCAAGGTGAGCTTGCTTTGATGAGTCATCAACCCCATTCTGACTTGAATGGTGAGAGGAAAACAAATCTTGTTTACACTTGCGTCTTGGAGGAATTTTGGCTTGAGGTGCATTGGAGCCTAAAACAGAACATAGTGGTAGCCCCTGTCCAGCTACCAACTTGAACACGCATGCTTTCGGCGGACGTCTTTTGTTTCTTCTCATCATGCGGACGGGTCCATAAGGGGTCAGGGCACTGGTGTTGAAGAGCGGTATTCCCCATGCATGCAACAGTTTAAGTGCCCTTGTTCATACAGCCCCCATGGGCTCTTAGGTTTGCGGCAAATGATGCATGGTGGGATGCGCAGAGGTGGCGGGACCTGGTAATTGAGACGGATCCGGACATAATAATCGGCTACAACATCTGCAATTTCGACCTGCCCTACCTCATCAAGCGCGCCGAGACCCTCAAAGTCCACGACTTCCCCTACTGGGGCCGCAACCGCAAAATGTGCGCGCTCGCGCTTCCTGCTTCATTTGTTCTGTGTCTGGGGTCCATTGAAAGGCTGGACCTGTGTAAGGCTGTCCCGTCCTGAAGCAGAGTGCCGCTGTCATGAGTCACTGGTTTCTTCGTCAGACATACGGCATACATTCTAATCCCACAGCATGCATGTAGGCATGTGCGTCCCCACTCCCTCGTGACAGTCGTTGCATGGAGGCCTTTCTACTGATCGTCGCCTCTAGCACGCGCAACCAGGCATACATGATATACAGCATGCAAGAAACAAATTGTTATAAAATGAGGCCCTGAAAAGTGTTTGTTGGCCCTGGTAGATTGCGTTGTGCATGCAATCATGTGAGAAATCAGGTCACCACAATCCCCATTTTTCCCGTTGCACAGGCGGCTGCGCATGCGCGACGCGCAGTTCAGCAGCAAGGCCTACGGCACGCGCGAGTACAAGGAGATCACGATCGACGGCCGCATCCAATTCGATCTCTTGGTGGCTTTGCAGCGCGACCACAAGCTGTCATCCTACAGTTTGAACGCCGTCTCTGCACACTTCCTGGGCGAGCAGAAGGAGGACGTCCACCATTCCATAATTTCGGATCTTCAAGCGGGGAATGAGGAGACTCGACGCCGCCTTGCCGTCTACTGTCTCAAGGTGCGCTGTGGCCCCACCTGAATTTGACTCAATAAAAATGGTCTTTATCCTTGTGCTTATTTCTAGTGGGTTCCAACAAAAACCAAGGAAGGCGTCAATGAGAGGCTCCAACGAGACTTGCCTTGACTTCCTGCTTCACAGCTATTGCAATGTGCATAGCAGCAGGCAGCGACAGCCTCAAAGGCTCTCATCCTCTTTCATATCTATCTGGGACATGTTCGCTACCACTAATTTCTATGCATGCGGCGCAGAGTTACGCCAGTTCTATTGAGGTACCCATGAAGAGTATGCATGTATGGTAGGTATTGACATGGCGGTGACAGATCATTGTGCTGACATGGCGCTGACTCACCGCAACATGCAGGATGCGTACCTGCCGCAGCGGCTGGTGGACAAGCTGATGTACATGTACAACTACATCGAGATGGCGCGCGTCACAGGCGTTCCCATGTCCTTCCTGCTCACGCGCGGCCAGTCCATCAAGGTGTTCAGCCAGATCCTGCGCAAGGCCCGCCAAAAGAACCTGCTCGTGCCCAACCAGCCCCGGGTGCGCCCTCGCCGTTTGTTTCTGGAAGTTTGAACAATCTATGGTGCATATAGGATCTTGCCAGTACTAGGAACAAAGTGCATAATACCAGCTCTGTGCAAAACTTGGACACCTGACATGATTGGGCTCCAAGTCTGCGATTTGTGAATGCATTCTGGTGGCCGTCACAATAGTCCACAGCCTGGCTCTCCGGGCAGCATGCACTATCCCTTGCTACTACAACCCACACAGACGCCATCTGTGGATGCCTATTTGAAGCCTTATTTGCACGATCAGAGATTTATTATTATTACACGCTCATTCCAGCCCTCAGGGCTAGGTGCGTTGCAGCAACCTCTCAATGATTCCCTTCCAGCCTCCCTGTCTTGGCATTCTCCCCACCGATGGCGTGTCAATCCCATGGAATCCAGGTCATCCCTCACGCAATCATTCAGAGATATGTGCAGCCGCCATGTAATTCACGTGACACACGGGTCTTGTATGGTTTGCGCAGATGCAGGGCGCTACCGGGGACGGTGTGGCCTACGAGGGCGCTACAGTGCTGGATGCCAAGCAGGGCTTCTACAAGACCCCCGTGGCCACGCTGGACTTTGCCTCGCTGTACCCGTCCATCATGATGGCCCACAACCTGTGCTACTCCACCCTGCTGCCGCCCGACCGGTGCGCCCACCTTAGATGGGGGGATTGCTGCTCTTTCTGGGTGGGCACCTGCAGGGCTGAGCTAATGGCTCTTTATCCGTGTCACCTATCAGTAATGATGTCCCCTGATTTTACCAGCTCGTGTAAGAAGCCATCTTGTGCCTTGTCAATATCAATGTTGGCGAGTCCTGCACAATTGTTCCTGCACTGCCTGATGGGGCTATTTCTGTTGTACATGGGGGGAAATTTTACTGCAAAAGGCGGCTCTTTGGGCTACCTGAAGAATATAGCCATTAAAATATTTTTCTTGCCCAAACAAGCACTGCTTTGTTCAAGCATGAGGTGGCATTTGCCAGCATAAAAATATGTACGGGAAGTCATCAAGACACAAAAGGTTTGGATTTGCCAGCACAGAAGTACACAGAATATGTTGAGTGACGTGACAAGGTAGTGCGCATGTGGCGTCGCAGAGTGAAAGAGCTGTCCCCGGAGGACGTGCTGCGGTGTCCGACGGGCCACTGCTTCGTGCGCGCGGCCCGCGCCAAGGGGATCCTGCCGGAGATTCTGGAAGAGCTGCTGGGCGCCCGCAAGCGAGCCAAGGCCGACCTCAAGGCCGCCTCCGATCCCTTCATGAAAGCCGTGCTCGACGGCCGTCAGCTCGCGCTCAAGGTGCGCACTGGCTGCCCTTCTCTCTTGGTGTTGTAGTGGTAGATATATTAGACGGATCCATGAAGCTCTGCATCACTCAGCTTTGTCTGGGCATGAGGTTGTAACTAGTGTGCCTTATCAGAACCTTTTGAGGCCCAAGTTGCTGCATGCAGGCAGCTGGGTCAAAATGTGCCAATAATATGATCAGCTCCGAGTGTGTTTATTAGCAGGTGCAGCTCAAGAGGTATCTGTCCAATGTTGAAGCCATGCGAAGAGCCGCTGCGCTTAGTACACAAGTAATGCTTCATTGGTACTGCTCTGAATTGAGCTCTGTTGGCATTGTAGACTGAGATCCGCTGTGCACGCTGCATGGGGTCAGGTCAGCGCGAACAGTGTCTACGGGTTTACGGGCGCGGTGATCGGCAAGATGCCCTGCCTGGAGATCTCGGCCTCTGTCACCGCCTTTGGCCGCAACATGATCGACCACACCAAGTACCCTTCTGCTTCATCCAGATTCCATCCTTCACATGGCGTTGCAAACATTTGCGCACGCAACCCCTCTAGATTTACCTCATAAGCTTTGATTATTCCTGGTATTGTGTAGAGTGACGCAGTTGCAGAGATTGCCCCGGGCTGGAGTGCAGGCATTATTATCTGCCCTTCCCACAAGCTTGCGCCACATTTCTGTGCAAATTGTTGCTAAGGGAAGAATCTTTCCGATTGCCTCCAAGTGGGCTGCTGACTTGAGCTAGCTGAGGCGCTTGCTGGGATCATCATTGTCAATGGATTGCTGCCTCACAAGGCTTTGCGATGCAGGTGGCTCGTGGCTGTCACATGCATGCTGAATCAAAATCGAATTTGCGCATATTGGGTACTGTTCAATTTTGATTGTGGTGACAGAAGGGGTTGTTCCCATGTTCAGATGCACAAATCTCGAAATCACAGATGTGAACCACCGCAGGAAGCTGGTGGAGGAACGGTACCAGCGCAAGAACGGGTACGAGGCGGACTGCGATGTGATCTACGGCGACACGGATTCTGTGATGGTGCACTTCCGGGTCAAGGACATCGGACGCGCAATGGAGCTTGGCCGAGAAGCCGCCGACTTTGTGTCCCAAACCTTCGTCAAGCCCATCAAGCTGGAGTTCGAGAAGGTGCGCACCTCATTTCTGACATTTCTCATCATGCAGTGATGCCTGTGAGATTTGCTTGGAAGGAATTCTGGGGAGACATGTTCTTGTGGGGACCGTAGTATAGTTAGTTAGTTGGTTGTATTCATGCCGCTGCCACATTTGTCCATGCATGCCATGTGTGCTTGCAAGGTACATGAGGCATTTGCAATGTCAATGATTTCTTATGCTCCTCTCAATTCGCAGTGCCATTCATTGGAGCTGTGTCACCATGATGCTCTCACCAGATTTCAATGAATCAAATGGATCAGTGGATGCTGAGCAGGTGTACAAGCCGTACCTGCTCATCAACAAGAAGCGCTACGCGGGACTGCTCTACACCAAACCCGACAAATACGACAAGATGGACACCAAGGTGCAATTGCTGTGCTCTTCACTCCCCGCCGTTCTTCCTTTGCCTCGCACTTTTCACAGCAACTTGTGCACTGGATGCCCGCTCCTGGGCAGGCTTCCTGCAGAAAGTTGACTGGACGCTGCGCTTCCTTCGAGCCTAGCTTGCCAACTGGGTGCTATCCATTCTTGGAGCCGGCATGGCAGATCCAGACCAGTGTCACGTCTGTCCAGTCATCAGCACATCATGCTGACAACAGCATGGCTTTGAGGCGCATGTTGGTGACAGAATCACTCGATGGGTTACATAGCGTTGTGAATGATCCTGAATGTGGGCATCCTGAGGCCGGGGACATCACATCGCCTCCAGGCAAATATCACACTGGCTCACAAGGTACTTGAAATGTAGTAAGATCGGTCAGATTACAAGGCTCTGGCTGCGCTCAGGGCATAGAGACGGTGCGGCGGGACAACTGCCAGCTGGTGCGCACGGTGGTGTCCACCTGTCTGGAGATGATTCTGATCAACGAGGACGAGGAGGGCGCCAAGGCCTACGTGCGCGCAACCATCTCAGACCTCCTCATGAACCGCCTCGACCTCTCACTGCTTGTGATCACCAAGGCGCGCACCCAATCTGCACAGCATATGTCCCTGGAGGATCCCTGTAGTCCCCCTAGTAATTTAGGGGGGTGAGACCCTAAGCGCTCCTAGTCATCACCAAGGCATCCACAGAAGCCTTGTTTGTAGCATGTCACCTGCCCTCATCTCTTGCTGCCAGGCATTGGAAACAGCGGCCACATACTCTCCTTTGCCAACCTTTTCCTGAGCCTACACTTCGTCCTCTACAAAAAAAACATGTATTTGATGGTCCAATGCACAGTGACCACGCCCTTCAGATTGCTTGTGCTGCATGCTTCTCTGCAAGCCACACCTCAGTGTGTCCCAAGCCCAAGCATGCAAGGCCCATGTCAGAGGGTGTACCGGTCGTGTTTTCAACCCTTCTGCCGCATGCAGGCCTTCGACACATCTTGCTTTGATATAGATGTACTGCCCTCTAAGCCTGATCATGCTGGTCTGACCGACAGAGAGCTAATTGTGAGGGAAAGGACATTTAGCACCCTTTCGCGAGGAGCGCTCAAAATTGGCTGTAAGGGCCCCTCTGAGCAATAAAGCCTTTCCCTCGTGGTTGAGGTCTCCCTTCGACGAGGATGGCAAAACTTATCGGGTTTGACTCGGGTTCGAGCACTGATACGAGCTGACGCTGCGGTGCGTGCAGGCGCTGAGCCGGGCGGACACGGCGTACGCGGCGAAGCAGGGGCACGTGGAGCTGGCAAAGAAGATGCGCAAACGCGACCCGGCCACCGCCCCAACCGTCGGAGACCGCGTCGCCTACGTCCACATCAAGGTCCTTTTCTGCCAACCCCTCTCTGTGCTGCTGCAGATTCGGTTCTCTGGCCTTACATTAATGTGTATTGGCGCCGAGAATTGACGGTCAGTTGTGGAACCGAACCACTAGCCTTCTCATTGTAAGCGAGCTGCTCCACCAATTGAGCTAAACACCCTCTCCTACACGTGCCCTGGAAGAGCAGTCTTGAAGGTGACGCGCAGTCAAGGCGCTCCACGACACACTTGTTATTGAGGACATACACAGCTTATACCGGCGTGCCATTGGCGAGAGCTGTCCACACCTTTCATGTCTGGATCTGTTGACCCTAACAGCTCAATCCCCCTGGCCCTCGCAGGCGGCCAAGGGAGTCAAAGCGTACGACAAGGCGGAAGACCCGATCTATGCGCTGGAGCACAACCTGCCGATAGACTTCCAGCACTACCTGGACCACCACCTGGAGCAGCCCCTGCAGCGCCTCTTCGGGCCCATGATGAACAACCCCAAGGAACTCATGACTGGTGGGCGAATTTTTCCCTCTTCATTTACCTGCAGGAACAGCACGCCTCGTGAATTGAGTTGTCTTGCGCCCATGATGAAGAGTACCAAGGGGCGCATGCCCGGACAGCTTGTGTGCTTCCCTTCCTGTTCTTCTCATGTGCACGCACACCACATGAGACAGGGAGAGAGAGAGAGAGAGAGAGAGCAATCTGTTTATGGTAGCCCAGTAATGGACGATGCACATTGACTCCAAGGAGCTCAGGATTGATGGGCTACTTGTCTCTCCCTACTACAGGCACAGCGGGGTTGGTAACCAGCAATGGCATGCTGACTGAAGGCCTGCTGTTGCAGCCTAAACCTCCGCAAAGTAGTCTAAGGCAAGCATGGTCACGAGAATTAGGTTTCATGGCCAGTTTGTAATGGCATGGACAATGAGACTCCAAGGAGCTCATGTGCAGGGTTTTCAAAGCTCCATAAGGCCCGATCCTGTTGTGTGCATGCTTGATGTCTCTGAGCAGAAGAGCCCCTTCATTGGGTCGGAAGTCTGGACAGTTCATCCTGAAAGCATGCCTGGGCGGGGGAAGCTTGTACCGTGCTACCAAGGCAGCAGCTTGCTGGACCATACTTGCATGCATGCGTGTCAGGTGTTGAACTTACTAAAGATGCAGCTTCGGAGAGGCAGGCGCAGGCACAGCACTCTGCTGGCAAAGCCCATATGGGCCCAGCCGAGTTGCCAGAGAGGACAACTGAGCTAACGCCGATGACGGCCGGCCCGGGATGCGCGCGCGGCCGGCTGTGCCGCTGCTGGTGATGCAGCCGCTGGCAACTGGGCTGACGGTACTTTGAATGACTGAGTGCAGGCGCGCACACGCGCAGCATAGCGCTGGCGACGCCCAGCACGCACTCGGGGGGCATAATGCGATTTGCCAAGGTGCGGCTGAGCTGCCTCTCCTGCCGCACGCCCCTGCTGCCCGGCGTCTCAGACCTCTGCGACCACTGCCGTCCCAAGGTGCAGCCTTGCTTGCCCCAACATTGTCCATCATATGTGGTCTAAACCACACTGAAGCGCCGAGCAGGCACTGCCACTTACTCAGCACGTTCATAATTCTTGGGGGCGCATCTTTTGGGAAATGGCTGTCCTGGGCTTCTGCCTCTTCTGCAAGCACCACAACCACTGAAGCTCTGAATCTGATGATGCCCGGATCGTAGAACAGGTGCTTACACAGCGGCCATCATTTCCACCGTTCATGCCATCAAAGCAGCTCGGTACTTGCTTCAGGATCATCACGAAGAGTCACCAGTATTTCTTGCTTACTGTGACTGAGTGAAGGGCGCTTATCGAATATTGGGGCACTGAATGGGCAGTAAGTCTCATCATCTTTCACGGATGTACAAGATATAACTAAGACCTCTACTGGGGCGCGCAGGAGGTGGAGATCTACCACAAGTCGCTGGGCGCGGTGAACGAGCTGGAGCAGCAGTTTGCAGCGCTGTGGACTCAGTGCCAGCGATGCCAAGGCAGCTTGCACCAGGTGAATCATATTATACCATGCCAAATAATTCCCAAATTGTGTGAGTCCATGTATTATCGATAATATGGCACTAATTGCCGTAGCAGTGCCCTGAAGATGCATTTTAGTTTCATTATTGCACACTTCTCCTGCCAGAGGCAAGCTGCGGCTGCGGACAAGCTGCATGTCAAGGCTTCGGAAATCCTATCCCTCATTGGACTTGCCACACCCAAGCAAGACCCAATCAACCGTGGGCACGGTGCTCACTATTCGTACCGCCCCCCGTCAGCTGAAATGCATTTGTACCTTTAGAATGATGCCATACCTACCCTTGTGTGCCGGTGTTTTCTTGAGGCCTCAACCTTTTTGCTGTACCAGGACGTTCTTTGCACGAGCCGCGACTGCCCCATCTTCTACCGCCGCAAGAAGGTCCAGAAAGACTTGGGAGAGGCGCACACGCTGCTGCAGCGATTCCCAGAGTGGTGATTTGCACATCTTCAAATCTCAGCAGGAATGCCGGCGATTCTGCACCTTTCAAGGCCGCACGAAGGTGCAGAAACTTACGAGAGCCGCCCGCTCCCTGCTGCAAGGATTCCCTGAGTTGTCATTTGTGCCAGCAAGGATTTGGGCGAAACGGCAGCCCAAGAGTACGCACGTGCGCTTGACAAGCTCTGGGTGCTTTGTCCGCATGCTGGCGTTTGAGAGTGGGAGTTTCAAACCAGTTGGAACGGATTCTGAACAAAATATCATATTGATGGATATCGTGCATTGACATGACAACTTTCAGGGACCGAACCAAGATGGCCAAACATAATGGAGGGTGCACAGCAGGAAACAGTTCGTCAATTGATCAATTCAAATAGGTTGCTCTGTAGAAGTCTGCAGCTGTCATTGACTTGTCATGGCCCAGGAAAATGCCATGCACTCCACTGTAATTACTCTAGTGTGGGTTTAAGCTGTACGCATCCAAAGCTTGTGCATATGGCAGGCCGGTCACAGCATGCATTACATTCCATAGCTGCTTGCCACCTCACAAGCAGCCAAGATTGAGTTTCCATGATAGATGCTATGCACTATCCACCGCTGAAAATGATAGGCACCCTACGCTCGGCAGCATCAGAGCAGGTCAACCCGCTGCAGGTAGAATTCCAACTCCTCGTCGATTGCCGCCTGCACGGCATGTGCCGGCACATGCGCGCGTTCCGGCAGAGTGCTGCGCGGCATGGCCGGCTTGCCCTGCTTCTTGAACGGCGGCGCGGACGCTCGCTCAAGCGCCTTCTTGATGCGCACCTCGGCCTCGGCCCTTTCTTTCCTTGTCTTCTCCTCACGCGCAACCTGGTCGACAGTGTGCACAAGCGCTTCAGGTTTGGATTTCATCAAATTGCATCAGAAACCATCATGTATGATACCTTGTTGAATGCTAGCATCCAATATGCAGGTACAGGAGGCCCACCTTACCCCAGCAGCATGCAAGTGAGTCTTGCCAGAGCTCTTCTGGATTCCCAAGCATGCCTAATTCACTCTGATCAACTTGCATTGAACATGATGGCAGGGCTCGGTTACTGGACACTCGCATGTATCACCAACATGTTTTGAAAATATAGTAAGAGCACACCCGTCGCCTCTCCTGCTCGCGTGCTCGCTCCGTGGCATGCACGGCCTCGGGCGGCTGCAGCGCAGCTGCCGCTATGGTGTCCTCCAGGCGCGCCTCGATCGCTGTCAGCATTGCCGGCAGGCTCATCTAGTGACCATCACACAAGCATGCTTTCAGCTCTGGCAACCATCACACAAGCGTGCATTCAGCTCGCACGTTTCTGACAAGTGTAACCAAGCTTGTGCTGTTTAAAACATAGCCAGAACAATCTGGCGTGTCTGTGTTGCAACAACAAACCAGACACGAGCCATCCTGCAAGGTTGCAAAAAGAAGGGTGATGATGTAGAAAAGGGAAAGTGACACCTGGCTGTAGGAAGTGTGGGTGTCTGCCTCCCCGCCGCAGCGGGCCCAGACCTGCCTTATTTTGGCCGCCAGCTGCTCCAATGGGACAGTACGCGCAGATGCTGCCTGCACGGCCCGGCCGCCCGTCTGCGCTGCAGCCTCCTACGCAGAGAATCGCACTTGTGGGTGGTCTCCCATTTGCTTGAGTGTCACTATTATTCGCATGAGCTGTGAGTGTGAGAAATCTGCCAAGGTGCCATCTGTGCTGCAGAAAACGCTCAGCAAAGGTTGTTTTGCTATACGCAAACCTGCACATCTCGTCGTGTGCAGTTTCTGGGCACGCGTTAGCATGCCACAAGATAAGAATTTGAACCACCTTTTGCCAGAATCACGCACAACTTTGGTAACAGGAGAGTTGAAGCATTCAGCACCTTGAGCGCCTTGCAGTGCTGCCTCTGTTTGGCCAGCGCTGCCTCCAGAGCCTCGGCCTGCTGTGCCAGAGCGGCCGCCTCCGCATCCATCTGCCAACAACCCACCAACAGTGTTAGCAACGTTCTGCTGCCACTGCCGCCGTTTCAAGTCCAGCTTTGTTCCTTCGATGTGCCTCTGCCGTAATGCTGAGGCTCTTGATGATTACAGGAGGAGCTGGAACCTGTACAAAGCATGCTCCAAAATCTTATATTATTACAAATTATTACACGCTTTTCCTGCCAGAAGCAAAGGTGCGTCTGCAGACAAGCTGCAGTAAAGGCTGCCAAAATCCTACCCCTTGATGGACTCGCCAGATCCAAGCAAGACCCAATCAACCGTGGGCACGGTGCTCAGTATTTATACCGTCCCCCGCCAGCCGGGGCCAAAGTATATAGGAGGGACATCTTATTGATGTAAATGGGACCTGCGCGATTGAGTGGTTGAGTTTGGCGGTGGCGGCCTCGGCGGCTTCTTCGGCCTCCTGTGCGGTCTGGATGAGGAAGAGGTTGTTCTCCTCCAGGTGGCTGAATATGTGCCTCAGCTGCCGCGGATCCTGTGCCACGTCAGCAGCTTCCTTTAGTTAGTCAATATCCTTGTTTCTATCATCTTCTTATTCAAATTTACAGGAAGTTCCCGAACTGGCCCGAGCGGCAAAGAGGCCAGTAGAGGTCTCATGACTGATCGTGGCATCCTCCCTCAAGATCAACTCACTTCTGATGTCCTGTACGGTACTTGTTCAACACCGTTCGGGTAATCCGGAATTGAATTGAAACCAAAAATTACCAAACCTGCCAATTCTTTCTTCTCAGCTGCGAATTTATTGCTGAATGAGGGTGCTCTGACCTGGAAGTGCATGGGCTCGGCCATGCGGCGCTCCCAGGCCTCCTCTTCCGTTGGCTTGATGGGCGGCAGCGGCTGCGGTACCTGCAGCGCTTGCTTGAGCTCATCGGACGCCGTTTTGCCGTCGCGCTCGGCCGCCTCGGCCTGCTGCTGCGTCCGCGCGTTGGCGTACCTCTCCTTAGCCGCCTGATCAGGCGCCGCATGCATGACACACCTTGGTACGCATTTCTTGATGCGTGCCCCGTTTCTTATACCATAACTGACCATTGTTTGTGCAAGTGAGTGTGCAAGGTGCCTGTTGTTGTGCCGTGCTATGGTCGGTGCAGTATTGGCAGACATGTTGAGCAGGCAGAGAGGGTTCACAGCAAGTCTGGGACCCCTAATTTGTGTAACCTCTTTGGAGAAAATCAGTTATTGATGTACTCTAGAGAAAATGATCAGGTGTTTGGGTAAGTGTGGAGCATAACATGGCGCACTTGTTTTGCCGCCTTTGCAGCCGAGACAGCGTCCGTGATGGCCTGGCACTTCATATTCCAGGCGCCCATTTTTGCCTGCAACAACAATCATGCATCAGCATTTTCTCAACCAGCCTAACCTGATCTCATTCTGCAACTTCTGTGGTCCTTGCTCCTCCGAACGGCTGCTAGGTCAGACCCGCCTCATCGTGGACGAGTCAAGACAGTCGAGCAGAAGAAGCACTCAGCTATACCATGCAGGATTTGCATGCAAGGCAGAGGCCTTGTATGCGCGCACCTGCCACTCGGCTTCATGGCGTGCGTTTTGCGCTGCAAACCACTCGGGCGGCGTGATGGAGTCCAGAAAGGTGGCATACCTTGCAACACAAATCAATCGTTCAAATGAAGACTGTAGGAACCAGATTTATTGCTCCATGCTGTCACTTGGTTCTCGACCAAGGGGAACATCTCCTTAAAGAACTCTTGAGAACTGGAGAAGCTATTTGTTATGGCGACATACTTTTTGCATTCGTCGGTCTGCTCCTGTGCTTTGCGCAGCTCGCTCTGTGCGGCCGCCAACGCATTGTTCAGCTTCTTGAGCTCGGTCGCCTGTGCGCACACAGTGTGCCTCGTCATGCTTCACCCGACAAGGCCAAGACACCATCTCTCATTGTTACTCGCACTGGATGTCAGCGTGTGGTTGCATGCTGACTAGAGCGACCCACCCCAGCATGACCAGAATGTGCAACTGTGGCCTAACCTGGTGACAAATTTTGGTGCATGCAGGCCTGATCTCTTCACAATGGATTCTTCAAAAGGGCCAATCTCCTTCACGGGCAGAGGCTTGCATGCTGATTGCATAGCACTATTATTATTGTGATTACATGCTTTTCCTGCCAGAAGCAAGGTGCGTCTGCAGACAAGCTGCAGTAAAGGCTGCCAAAATCCTACCCCTTGATGGACTCGCCAGATCCAAGCGCCCAAGCAAGCTGCACACCTTTTCCTGCTTGAGCCGCATTTCAGCGTCTGCTTTGCGCATGGCCTGCTGCACCTTCTCGTCGGATTCTTTGAGGAAGCGGTCAAAGGCGAGGCCGTCCTCCGCCAGCGTTGCCTCTGCCTGACTCAGCGCAGCTTCATACTGCGCCAGCATTTTTCAAGCCATCAGAGATGCTACAACTGCTCCTGCGCTTCTAGAGCGCTTCAGGGCGCATGAATCAAAATTCCAATTGTTGATGGAAGCACGAGCAACGAATGCAAGAACCATGAAGAGTGGAAAGCAATAATACAGGTGTTGCTTGACGTATTTGGTCCGTAGGACTGGAAAATATGTGAAATAATAGTAATGAAAGCAAGGATGGTGAGAGACATGAGAGGTGGAGAAGCACCAAGCCCCAGCGCAAGGGCAGAAGAGTATCTGGGAAACTTATTGGACATGCCAAGAGAAGACTGAATCGTGGCAATGGCAGTACAGCATGTGTTAGTAATCTGCTCATTTGAGAGAAATCCACAGATCATAGTGTGCCTGATATTAGGCAGGTCTAGCAACCTAGCAAAGCATTAACAAAAGCAGCAGAGCAAGCAGGATGTGAGGGCAGTGCATAAAACGCCAGCAAGTGAGTGGGAAAGTCTGGCTTGCCTGGCGGGCGCGATCGCCGAGGCGGCGCATCTCGGCGGAGCGGATATCCAGCGCCATTTGGACGAGGAAGATCTCTCGTTTCTTGGCGATGAGTCGCGCCATGTTGTCCAGCTCAGCGCGCCGCGCCTGCTGCGGCCGTGCCGCCGCCACCTGCGCCAGGCCCCTGCGCACATGTGCGCACATGGGGTCTTTGTCACATGCAGCCTAAGCACACTCTTGCGCACATGCTGGCACATGGCCTATCCACTTGCCTGCATGCGAGGCCGTGAAAGGAGCTCATCTGACATACGGAGGAGACAAATAATATGCATAAGGAGAGACTAGTTCATGTCCACTCATGACCTCATCAGATTGAGGATCGTAGTCACGCACACATGCTGGCACATGGGCTCTCCATCACATGGAGCTAGTGGGGTCGGGGGCTTCTACGCCGACGAACCCTTCATGACTAATGCCGACCTGCACAAGTCTGGCAGATGCTTGTACACCCGTGCAAGGTGTCCAGCAGACATGCAAACACCTTCGTTCTCCCCTTGACAATCCATGATGACAGGAGCACAGCGTGATTGCATGAAAGTGTGTGCTTATGGGCCGCCAACAGATTCTGCGCGCACCCGGAGGGCTGTTTGCGGGTGAAGCGGCGCGGGTTGAGCTGGCCAGGCGCCAGAGCGCGGCAGCCCTGCATCTCACACGACAGTGTGCTCTTCTCAGCTACTGGCAGCGCCCTCTGCGCCTGCGCATGCTCCCTGCACATTACGTAATTATATAAGCCCCTGGAGACTCTGCATACCTCCTGCATGAGGGGAGATGACTTGATCCCATGCAGGTTTGTCCGCTGATTGCACGCACATGATGGCCTTGGTCTGTGGAGGTGCACCATCAAATGGCCATTTGAGAAGCTTGCCGTGCTAGCATGTTTGCCAGGTGATTGGCCAGTTGCAAGGGCAACCTTAAAGGTGATTGCTGGCTGGGAATGTGGGCATGCCTGCGCGCGCGATTCTCTTTGTCGCCGGCTGCAAACAGCGCCTCGTCGTCCAACAGCACAAAGGGATTGGCCTCCTCTGTTGGTGACCCACCCAGAGCGCCTGACGGCCTATCCATGTCACACAAACATCATTTTGCTGCCCGGAAAAGGGGACTGTACGCACTTGTTATCATGCTTAATGGCAGTGTCAAGCTCAGGCAGTATGCTTTGAATATTTGAAGCAGTGCAACCATTCTTCATCAGTCCTTCTTCTTGTGGCAGTGTCTTACATTTCCATTTTACTGCCTTTTGATGCCTTTTGCTGCCTATTCTTCGATGTCCTGTTGCGACGTACTGCTACTTGGTGCGAAGCTCGCAGCCCATCGTCCTAGGATATATTGCCACCGTCCCACCACCGTCCCAGGATGCCATGCATCCGCTGCTCGACCCATCGTTTCATGAGAACACTTTGTACTCTCGGTAAAAGGACTCACTGCTGCTGTCACAGTTGCACCACTCGTTGATTGGCATGATTAGTCAGGGGTCGTGTTCTGATACGTGCGATTATTCGCTTAAGAAATATCGTGAGCCAGAGCTTTAAGAATTCAAGGTCCTGCATTATGCTGCAAGAGACGACGATTGTCGTCTTTAATCACGCCAGCCTTGTGATACGAAGCTCGCCAGCTCACGTGCGAACCTTGGACCCCGTGTTCCATTTTTAGAAAGTTGTGCGATGACAGGCTTCTTCACACTTCGATGGCTAATTTGACTAAAATTATCGATTACATCTATGTACTATTCATCAAAATATGCAGCACCCTTAAACGATATTGTGCTGCATTCGTTGATGTGAGCATCTTGCGTGCCTAGACGATTGTATTTGTTCTGGAAAGCGAGCTGACGGTTTCAAACTCATCAAATTCAGCCATTGGATACAATGGTAAGGCACTTCTTCAGCGTAGATGATGCGCTGAGATATTTCGTTGACTAAGTGAAACATCAATAAAGCAATTGAATGATTCCTTTCGCACCTACATATCTTTAAACTGACATAATTTCCACGATGTGCGATTTCCTTCTGCGATTTAAAGATGCACGGTTCCCTTATGTTTGCAGCGTGGAGCACCTCAGACCATCAGTCTAGCTAGGGGTGAGTGTCAACCTTCCTTCATCAGTCTTATAGCGTACGCAGTCATGAGATCATGATATGGGATAGATGGGAAATGAGGTTCTCAGCCTGTAAATAATCAAGTCGCATGCATTTCTCGGGCCACTTGTTTTGCAAACAGGATAGTGACCATCAGATATTTTGCTGCTGCAGTGCAGCAGGAGAGGGAGGCCAAGAGGAGGCAGCAGGAAGTTTTCAAGGCAGACATAGTCAGGTGACCGTCCTCTGATAATCATGCAAATTCCGCATGCATACTGCACGAACTGTTGCTGGGAGCATGTTGGCATTACTAGTACAGCATTCGGTTGGCCAATGCGAGCTTTTTATTCTAGTTCATGGCTGCATCCTTGCCAGAAATCTGCATGATAGAAAGGTGCAATCCTTCAATGCCCGATTCTGACACGGCAACACACATCTGTTTATATTTGCTGTAGCTACTATGGAGTCCAGAATTCACCGCACGCTGCCAGCTGCGCAGCAGAGCGCAGCGCGGGAAGAAGTCAAACTCTGGAGTCCAGAAGAATGCAGCAGGAAGAGCTGGCCGCTGCCGCTGCCCAGCAGGCAAGACTCTGTTGATGCACTTGATTTAAACATACGAGTCAACTGCACCACGCTATATGCTGCTATCTGTACGTTACGTGCCATTCAAAACAGAGTCCCTATGGATGCCATCAAAGAATGATACTGTAGGTGATTACATGCCCTGCCGTGGCCTCCCAATGCGTTTCTCCAGACTCACTTGCCTGTCTTAGCGAGTGACAACGGGTCTGATGCCATCACCTGCACAATCACTGCAAGAGACTCTGGACATCGGAACGAATGTAGATCTAACGCTCCTCTGAAAATCATGCAAGCAGACTGACAAGCATGTCCTTGGAGATAGTGAATGGTACTTAATCCCTTTCGCCCCCTGCAGGCAGAGATGATCAGGGAAGTGCAGCGAGGGCAGATGCAGGAGCGGGAGGAAGCTGCAAAGGCTGTCGAGGCAGCTGCACTTGCCAACCTGTCAAGGCAGCGTCAAGTCCAGGTTAGAGTACAGCATCTCTTCGACTACAACACAAGCAACATGCATCTTCCAAAATTTGGTTGTACTTGCCCATCAGAACATTATGGCATGCCAGGAATTTGACAGGGATGAGCCTGCTCTCCTGTTGTTTCCTCTCAGTGAAGAGGCCACAAGGGGCCATTGCAGGATCAGGAGGCTGGCAAGCTTATGCATCTGGGGCTCCACCCCGTTCCTCACATTGTTCCGCTTCAGAGCTGTCGTGAGCAGACTTGTCAGGAGATGAGCCGAAGTGTGCAAATGGTTGGCCAGGCTGTGAGGGAGCAGAGTGAGGATTTGAGGCTGCTGCGCTCAGCAGTGAACGAGGCGAAGGCTGCCATGCAGCGGCGGCAGCAGGAGCGAGACCAGCAGCTGCTCAAGGTGCTGCAGCTGCCTATTAGTATTTGAGATTGAATTTGAGCTGGCAGAAAGGCTGTTTGTTTCTTCTACCTGATCCTGGTCAAAGCTATTACGGCTGTACCCTTTCAGAATGGGCCAGTCCTACCTTGCCAAGGCAAAGCTGGGTAAGTAAAATGAGCGTCATACATGAATTAAAAGATTTGAGGGGTATCCTGCGGCTTTGATGACAGGCAGAGGAGAAGGGGTACAGCTTGGCTCTGGACAGTCTCATGGAGGCAGAGAGGCAGGAGGCTCTGGAAGCAGAGAAGGCTGAGGAGCACAGCCGCAAGAGCAAGGGCGCCCACTCGCTGCAGGCGCTGCAGCAGCAGATGGCAGAGAAGGCTGCCGAGCAAGCAGCAAGGCAGGTAGGATCTTAAGGACCGCACAATTGAGTACTCGACTTCTTCGTCAGAGCATTTCGCCCGATTAGTATTTTTCACTGTCAGCTGGTGACACAGCCCTGATGGAGGGGTGTATTTGCACAATGTGTGTCACATCCATGGTTTCCAGGTAATCATGCATCCCTTATGCAAGTATTTTTTGTGATTTCTGCATGATAGCAAATCACAGTGGTCATACCGCCACTTGGCTGTCATGTGCAAAAGGGGCAAGCTGACAAAAATTTGCTCGAATGCTCCTTTTGCTTATTTAGGAGACACACATGTTTGAAAAAACGTTTGAACTTCAAAAGATGCACCGCAGGCCCAGGTGGACAGGGAAAAGGCGATGATAGACGCGATAGTGGCGCACATAGAGGCGGAAGACGCCGCGGCTGCAAGTAGCAAACGTGGAAAACAGGCGGCGCTGTCTCAGTCGCTTCAGGAGCAACAGCGACTCCGAGCCTCCCTGCAGCAGGAGGCGCAACAGGCTGAGGCAGCTGAAGACAAGAGGTACTTAGCTCCTTAGAAGCGTCATGTACTGGCTGGTTTCTCTAGCGGAAAAGCATATACCTTCAAGACTTGAAGGCCTCTACCTGAAGTTCAAGTAGAGGCCTAGGAATGGCATGCATAATATCCAGGATGCATGTCCGAGTGCTTTGTGCTTCCGTCAATTGCGTCAAGATGGCTTTACTGGACATACCGAACAAAGGCGCCCATTGGCAATAATCTTCCTGGGCTCTGCATCTCTCTAATATGATATTAGTAATATCGTGTTTAACCTGTTGTCCCGTGTAGCATTAAAGTGAAGTAAATCATGCTGCTGAGGTTCGGTAGTGTGAGTTTGCAGGAGGCAGGAGTACATGGCGGCAAAACAGGCGCTCAAGGATCAGCATGCTGCCAGCAAGGCAACCAAGAAGGAGCGTGCTGACTGGTGCGCCTCACTTCACACCCGCTGCATGTCCATTTTTCCTCTACGAGGATGCCCAGGAAATGGGTCACACGTTATACAAGGGACTGCATAGGAGGATATTGAAGCATGCGGCAGCAAGAGGCACAGATCATCTGTGATCGTCTGTGACGGATTTGACCCTTCTATGGTGATGAACCTTCTGAACACCCTTGTTGCCTCGGTGGTGTGGACACCCTGAAATGGGTGGAGTCATCCACAATACGTGTAGAGATATCATGATATGTGCAGAGGTTCTAGGTGATAGAATTGCACAGCTTTGGTGGTGAGACAGCGAGTTGGCGCGTTTGGTACAGGGCGTACGGTCAGCTGAAGCAGCAGAAGGAGGAGGAAGCCAGGAGGCGGGAGGAAGAAGAGGATCTCATAAACCTGCTGCGCGCGGAGGAGGCGGCCGAGCGCGATCGGCGAGCGACCGACGCGGCCCGGGCCCGGCAGGAGAAGCTGCGCGCCGAAATGCTGGCCGCCAACAAGGCGATGATGCGGCTTAAGGTTGGGCCCTTGCAAAATCCTCTCTTGCTCCTGCTAAGTTGGGCGGTCTCTGCACAAGAGACTGCAGATCTTTCGGCCTTGTTGTAGATGACATAGCCAACCACGACGCCCAAAGCATGGCACGTGGTAAATGAGTCAAGCAGAGGATGTGTAGGGAAAGTACAGTGGAATGAAGAAGGGCCCCGATTTGCTGCACTGGCACTTTAACAAATTTTAGACAATGTCACTGAACATATAGATTGGCCCCCAACCCACAAAGTACAGTGACATGGATGAGTCATCCTGAACATACACATTGGGCCCCAACCCACATAGTACATTGACATTGACGAGTCATCCTGCACGCTACCTTGCAGGAGGAGCGCGCGCAGCAGGCGAAGCAGGAGGAGCAGAGGCTGCGGCAGGAGATGCTGGCGGACATGGCGGCGCAGGAGCGGCTGGAGCAGATGAGTGCACAGAGGGCACGGCTGCGCAGAGCCGAGCATGCACGCGCGGTCGAGCGGCTGCTGCAGCAGAAGCGCGCCACCGAGGATGCCGCGCTGGTGATTAACCTCTTTATTTGTCACCAGTGATCATGTGAAGATTGTGCTTTTTCTTCTGTGCAAGAAGAGTAGACAGCTTTTGCTGCCGAGGAGGCTACACAGGAATCAAGGCTCTTTTTGTCGCCAGAGGACTTGTTATTTTCTTGTGTGCAAAAAAATCGCTGCAGGCTGATAGTGTGGTCGAGGCTGGCGGGCACTCTTTACCAGACATGGGTGAGAGAAGAGCAATACTCAGATAGTCAGTGATATATTGAGCACGTTGTTACAAGCACCACTCCTCAGAGTTGCCGATTATAGATTGAGATGTCATCATTGAGCAGACTTCAGAGTTGACACCCAAGGGAAAGCAGTCAAAGAAAGGCCACAATATGACAGGAACTCCACCAATACCTCCCTCTTCCATGCAGGCCAAGGAGCTCGCGGCTGAAGCGGCAAAGGAAGCGGAGGAGCAAAAACGCTCGGCAATTCTGCAAGAGGAGCGCATGAAGCTGCTGAGGGAGGCGGCCGCTGTGCGCCAGTGCCTGCCATCTGGCACTCTGACGGCCGATGACGTGGCGCTGATGCGACATGCAAATCTTCTGTGACGTGCTGTACGCGGGAAACCTGTGAAAGAGTATCCTGGTGCTATCACACTAGCTAAGCTTCCGTTCGGTGGGTGAAAATTGGGCCGTACTGAGTATGGAGAAGTGCTTCGAGGGGATCTTTTACTGTCGCGTGCTATGCATGCATTGCGGCATTGTTCATCAGGATGTGAAAGTGGTTGCGGTATTTAAACAGCAAGACACTTTGCATGCATGTAGGGCTCAATTAAGATAACAGAGGTTTGACGACAATGTGAACATACTAAACCGCTCGCAATGATGCCATGTGCATGTTTTTGGAGTATAATGCAATTAATAGCAGCAGTGGCCCCGGCTGGCAGGAGCCGGCAGAAAGGTCGTCACGGAATGACAGAAAACACTGAAGGATGATAATGTTGTGACGATGGTGAAGCACTGGGGATGGAGATTTGTTCTTGATTTGGCCTTTCTGAAGTTCCTGGCAGACGTGCAGACATGCATGCGACGCACCTGCAATTGTTCAAAATATGCCATATGCATGGCTGTCTAAAAAATCTTGGCAGTGGACATTTTGGCAGACATTAGAGCATGCTGTTTGCTTATCTGCCATTTTAAAGGAGACCCGTGTATTTGAAACAGATTACAGACAAGGCAGGGTCCAATCTATAACAAATACTCAGCATCCCTGTAATGCTCTCCTAGGATTGTGCATCGCTGGTCGACCCAAGTGAGGCAAACGGAATGGCAGAGCCTCTCAAATAACGCATCTAGAAGACACACACTGGACAGTCAACAATTCTCTCCTTGATAAAATGCAAGACAAATGCAGACCATAGCTTGCTCTACTGCTTATATGCTTACCACATTCTTATACTGGAAGACAGTCAGTTGCAGCACCCAGATTCAGGACAGTCAGGTGTTCTGCAGCGCCATTCAACCCAGCAGGTTCTTTCATACTTTCCCTCAGCATCTGTCGGAGTCAAAGAGCGCTGATTAATGGGTTCCTGGTCCGGCGAGCACATGAGCTGACACCTCTGCAACAGATCGCCACCCTCAAGATGCACACTTGCTCACAGACAGCACCTGCGCTTCTGGCGGGAAATTAAGCTGCTGCTACGATTCTGTCCCACAGGCTTGTTTACCTACGCAACACCTCTGCACCTAGCCCTCCTGTTGAGCAAAGTGGGCGCCTCACTGCATCTGCATTTTGGCGGAATAGAGTGGCCCTAGTGTCCTCTCGCAAAGGCTCACTCCCCCATAGAGCAGCAGATCTGCAGGTAGCACTTGCCAGACAGGTGTACGACCCTGCACCCAAGCTCGGTCTTGCTGTGAAGTGGGCACACTCAGGCTGCCTCTGCATTTTGGCGGGACAAACTGCCGCTGCTGCTCTCTTCCACAAGCTTATTCGCCCACCAGAGACCTTGCGTGGAGTACAGATCACGCATGTAGGCGCGCTCACGCCCTGGCAGACTGCATGTGCACATTGATCCTCTTCACGAGCACACCCCAGGCACAGAAGCACGCTCACGCGCCGACAGATTGCATCTGCGGCTGGCCCGGCGGCGGCGGCTGCGCCTGCTGCTGCTGCTCGGCTGCCTTATGTGGCCCCATGCAGGACTGCGCGACCGACTCGAAGAGGCGCTCGATCTCGGCGTCGCAGTGGGTGAAGGAGAGGGACCAGAAGTTGTAGCGCGGGTTCTTGATCAGCTCGATGAAGGTGATGAGCAGGCCCCAGGGGTGCGGCCGGTTCACTATCAGCCGCTCCAGCAGCACGCGCGTTATCTGCTCCTGCACTATCTCCTGCAGTGCGCACACACACAGCGCTTGGTCACTCGAGTACTGAATCACCAGATCTTCTGGAAAAAAATTGGATCAACCTAAATAAGTAGAGCTTGGCCAGGGCCCATTTGGCTTGCATGCAACAAACAGCCCAGCCCAATAGGCTGAATAAGAAAGCGAGTGTTAGCACAGCACGTGCTGGCTGCAAAAAGTTGACATGACGCAGCACCTCACTGCCTGAAAGGGACTCCAGTTTCAATTGTCAAATTGAGTATCTACCCATCCATGCGCCATGCCTGCATCCGCAGCCTGTCTGCCGAAAAGGCATGGCGCATGGGTGATGTCGAACTCACTCTGACGCAGTGCGATAGCCAACTTTCCACCCAGATTTTGGTATCGCAGAGCCACACAACAGGCAGCGCACCTGCTGGGCCTCGGAGAAGAGGAAGAGGAGGACGCAAGAGAAGTAGTGGGTGTGGGAGTTGGGGAAGCGCAGCTGGTTGGCCAGCGCGTTCAGGAAGAGGTAGCGCCCCTCCGTGTCCAGATCACCCGCCAGCCGCTGGAATACATCCACCGCCGGCGCGTGCATCACAGGCTGAGCTCCCTTCAGCGCCTCCGTCGCCTGACCACACCAGATGGGCACAATTATTGTTTCTATGTGAAAACTCTGGAAGCAGTCTTCCACAAGGATTGTTCTGGTGAACCAATCATGAACAACTTGTCTGAACAGAGGAAGCTGGTAAGTATTTTGACATTCACATGCAGCACTATAGAAGAGAGCTCGAGCTGCATTTAACAGAGATGCAACCTTGAGCTGCATTGGGATTATCACGCAAAACAAAGCAAGCAAACACACCACCTTACCGGGATAGCTTTCGACTTCTTCCTTTGCCATGTGACACCAATAAAGCCACAGTTGGTCTTTTCTTGCCTCTTTCTCGCCGATAATCACACATAAACTTGCGCTTTCTTGGAAAAGCATGTGGCGCTCACCCGGATGCCGACGTAGAAGACGAGGGCGTTGAGCAGGGGTTGGCTGTACTTTGTGCCGCACAGGATGGTCTCGTGCTGAGGCAGCAGCAGCCGCTGCTTCAGGCTGGCCAGGAAGCTGGCCGGCTGCCGCGACGCCATGTAGGCGTCCACCTCAGCGCGCAGCCCCGCCGGCAGCAGCGCCGCAGCTTCCGGCCGGTAGCTCGGCGCCACCGTGATCTCCGACAGCAGGTCCACCTGTCGCCGGTCATAGCACGTGTAAGAATAAACATTTTCTTATTTTGTCATGCATGCATTTGCTCCTGCAGAGCAGACACGAGCCTTGCTGGGCTGTCCAGCAGCACACAGCGGCACTGCCAAGATAGAACGGTTCACGTACGCAGCCTCTGCAGAGCCGTCAGCTGCTGCTCCAATCAACAAATGCCCGTTGGATCACACAGCAAGACTGGCGCTCTTCAGAGGCATTGGTGGACTCTCTGAAGTAGACAGGGTCGTGCTAGGACCGAGGATGTCTGTGATAAATGGTTGATTGAAAAACCCATCAGCCATTGCTGGTCGTCGCTCTTCCCCAGCTGAGAGTGTCTGTGACTTGTGGGTATGGACTTACTGAAGTGCATCGGTCAGAGCCACTCTCACTGGAACGAAACGACGACCAGCTGTAGCTAAGCTCTGTGTTCACAGCAAAATGCATCCTGAACATCACTCAATGCAATCCCACTGAAGATGCCAACTTTGGCTGATGTGGACTCGCGTTGTCTGAAGAGGCTCCACTGCGTAATTGTTGTGGACGACAGCAAAAACCCAAAAAGCCAGTAAAACGAAGTAAAAACATGCCGGGGAGAAAGAGCGCACCTTGAGGTTGGGGGTGAATGGGTCGGGCAGGCGCATGTTGCGTGGGAAGGCTGAGAGGATGAGGTTGCGCATCTGGATGCAGGAGGGCGGCACCACGTTGCACAGCTCAAAGTGGTACTCGCACAGGAACTCCGGAAAGTCGTGCAGGAGAACCAGCAGCACGCGCAGCGTCCCCTGGCATTGACACAGCTTGCAGTGTCAATAAACTTCTGATCCCAGATCAAGCCTTGAAAGAACTTAGCTGGCCTCTGCAGAGGTTCAGCACAGCACAGTATGCAAGAGGAAGCGATAATCAAGGAGGACAGGCTTGAAGAGATGGACGGGGCTGTTAGAAACACGAGAGATGCCAGCCTGTAATCTCCTGCCATCTGCCAACCGGACCAGCCATTATTGAGACCCTCCCCAGCATCTGGATGGTGCAGACTCGTCAGCACAATGCGAGTACAGGTGGAAGATGCTCAACATGAGGTCCACAGAAGGAAGGGGCTACATAAAGTACCTTGTAGAGGTTGCGGATGGCGTCGGTGAGGTCGGCGTTGCGCAGGTAGGGCTCCAGGAATCGCAGCAGCGCCACCAGCAGCCGCTCCAGGTGGGGCCAACCAGCCTGACCGCCAGCCAGCACCAGCTTGGGCATCAGGTGCCTGCATAGCCATTACACACAATTGTAAGCATATCCACACTTTGAGCCACAGGAAGATGGCCTTGAGGATGCTGCAGCCCTGGGGACAAGCTTGTCACCAGCATTGACAGAGAAGATCACAGCACACAAGCTACAACCTTCGCAGCCTTCTGTAAAGACCACAGCACACAAGCTACAACCTCCACAGCCTTCTGTGACCCATTGCAAGTAGTTCAAGCAGGGTTCCACGAACATACTGCAACGTGGATACAGTACTGCACGCCCGGTAATCATTGCGAGCATCTGCAATTCATCACAATGACATGTGGCAGGACATTATAGCAGTGATGTCAACGTCACCCCGAACAGTGATACAAGGCACAGGTCTCCCCGATGTGATCAGCTTCTCTGCAATGCAGCTGCTGATCACCAGGCACAGTGCAGCCAAGGCACCAATTTTCGGCGTCACATTGGCACCACCCAAAATTTGGCTGAACCTCTTGTCTGGAGAGAGCGAGTCAAGGAGGGGCCGTGCCTGTGCGAGATGAGCTCCAGCCACTGGAAGGCGAAGCCCGGCACGCGCACGGGCTGCACGCCTTCCAGGGTGACTGCAATCGCGGCCAGCATCTTCATGGCGGGCAGCTCCTCCGGCGCGGCCGGCTCGGCGGGCGACAGCTCGCAGACGAGGCCGAGCAGGATGCGGAAGTAGGGGCGCCCGTTGAAGGCGTCCCCTCTCGCCGCCGCCTCCCGCTGCAGGCAGCCGGCTACCACCCCCAGCACTCGGCTCAACAGGTCCAGGCCACCGCTGTGCGCTGTTGCACACACCACAGCACAACTCAGTCACAAACTATCATGCGCTACTGCCCCAACTCTAAGAAACCCTGCAGGTAGCATGATAATTTGTGTTTGTTGCAGCCCAGAAGAGCTCCTTGGGCGGTGGGATTTTTAAATCCGTGAATTTTGTCACCGGGCCCAGGGCTTACGGCTCATTTTGCCTAGGTAAGTCCATGCAAAGCAGAGATGCGCTGAAACTAATTCACTATGTGCTGTGATTAAAATGCAGAAAATTCAGCCAGAAAGGGCCCAGTCGAACTGATTCTGTGTTACACAAGAGCAGCCAATTGAGGCTCTTTATGGCTGAATCTCCTGCACTTGCCACAGATACCGCACGTGAAGTGGACTAGCAGGGGACGGAAGGGATAGGGAGATGTACCGATGACAAGGGTGACGACGAGGCGCGCGAGGGCGTCGGTGGCCATGAAGGAGACGGCGCCCGGGGCGCCCGGTGCGCCGCCGCTCTCGCTGTTGACGCAGTGGCGCACAGCCAGCTCCGTCAGAATGCGGAAGAAGCGCTCCGTCAGATCGTCCAACTGCGCACGCACTCACGGACCTTCATCCTCTGCTAGCTTGAAGCTATATTATGCGATTCTAGACTATGAGGAGGCACCGCTCTTTGTTGAGCTGCCGTGTTACAGTGTTCCACTATGCTACCAGGCGGCCTGGGCGTCATCGCAACAAAGAGTCTCTATATTCGGAGATCCTGACATGTTCGAATCTGGTGCATGCCCCAAGAAGATGCCTCAACAGGTAATGGCAGCCAGGGGCGCAATGGTGAGCTTATCTGAATACTTTCAATTACAAAGGAAAATGCACAATCTGTCTTGCATCATGCTCCACGACTTCCATGAGTCCTGAAGTGCCCAATCTCCGGCCATGGGTAGCAAGCAGACGCCAGACCGCCCACGACAGAAAATGAACAACCTCTGGTCTCAAGCACATCGCGGAACATGATGCTACGACAGTGCCAGGCATCACACCAGGGATTCAACATGCATCTGCGCCTGCACGCTTCGCCTCTGTATGCTCACTTCTTTTGGTTGAATCTAAGACGTAACTTCACATCTGAACACGAGGCCTTTGCAACCGTGCCATAGCAACTGCCAAAGCCACCAGTGATGTACAGTGTTGCCATTATTATTCCACGCTTTTCCTGCCAAAAGGCAAGGTATGTCCTACAGACAAGCTGCAGATAAAGGCTGCCACATATTACCACACTCGCCAGATCCCAATCAATCGTGGGCACGGTGCTCAGTATCTGTACCACCCCCCGCAAGACGGAATCCTTTAGCGGCCTCTTGAACACATACACCGTAGTGCTCATTCTAATCCCGCACCCCCGGCGGTGCGGAAATTTCTGTAAAGCGTATTCTAGGGGTCTCCTGACCCAAAAATACCAGGGTCATGCTTTATTACATTGGGCTTATCGAGAGCTCGTCTCAAACTCATCGTAGGCTATTTGTGGGAGATAGTGTCTTGTTTATACACCCTTTCTTTGTCAAAACCAGTTATCCATTGGGGGTTTAGTGTGAGAAGTACAGTAAATGCTCAAGCGCGCACCTTGAGGAGGTTAGCGGCCTGCAGCTGCGCGACAAAGGCGTCGTGGCGGCGTTCGGCCGGCTGCTCCTCGCACGCGCGCACAAACGCCTCAAACAGGCCGATCGCCTGCTGCCGCAGCCCCGCCGGGTCGCTCGCCTCCGGGCCCGGCACCGGCGGTGTCGACCTGCGCGCGTGCACACATCACAGCCCATCAGCTTTTTGCATTGCTCCTTTGTGCTTATGCGTGCAAGTATTGCAAATGTAAGATTACCACATAAAAAGGAAAAGACAACTGGCTGTACCATACACATCATGGAAACTGGCTGGCAACCATGCAGCGTCGGTACAATGCACCAAGCATTCCTCAACATGAACTCGCAAAAGTCACACCCAAGCATACACAAAGTTTGACTCTCCGTAATCACCAAAACCACTGAAATCACATGGATCCATGCAAGCCCACTCGCAAATTATATGAAGCAATCCATGAACACAAGACAGCAAGACGCCCAACATGTCAAAACCGCAGACAAAGCACCACCAGACAACCACAAGGGAGAGATGCGCACTTGGGGCGGCGGGCCTGGTCGACGAGTGCCTGCATGGCGGGTCCCTGAGGGGAGGTGCGCGCCAGCTTGGCCAGCATCTCCAGCGTGTTGAACAGGTCCGCAGCCGCCAGAACTGGCTCCGACACAATGCATGCCTTCACCACGTGCGCCGCAAACTCCAGCGGCGGCGCTCCCAGCCGCCCGCTGCTGAGCACCTGTATATGCCGGCAAGAACACTGTCACGGGAGCGCATATTTCCGGCTTCCTTACAGTGGGCGCCCGATCCTGAGCAGTAATATACAGAAGCATGCGGAACACAGTGCTGCGCGACGGACGTGCCCCAACTAAGATCTGCATCACCATGCCCATGCACATCGATGCCTCCCATCCCATGTGCATGACCCTTCAGCTTGATGCCCAGTACAATTCTAGGCACGAGAAAAAAAGCACCCTCTGGCAAGAGGTGATGTTGAATATGTAGGTTCAGCCGACAGAGGAGGAGCAACTCCAGGCCATGAGTGTTTGCTACATGGTTAAAGGACATGCAGGAGTGCTGGACGTTGAAAGGGTGGAAAGGGAAATACCTTGGCCAGGTGGGCGTCGAGGTCGGGGGCTTGGAAGAGGCGCGCGCGCACGAGGGCCTCTCCCGCGTCGCGGCGCCATTTGCGCTCGTCGATCATGGCCACCCACAGCGCCGTCAGCTCAGCCGGCAGCCGCTTCAGCGCCGAGTCGCGCAGGATTGTTAGCGCAGCTACGCTTGCGCCCGTGTGCAGCCTGCCAGCGAGACAAGGACGGTCAATCACAAAGTCAGAATAAAGACACACGCTCCAAAAAAACTCCTAGCGGGGTCCGGCCTGACGCAGAATTAAGGACGGTCAATCACAAAGTCAGAATAAAGACACGCGCTCCAAGAACACTCCTACCGGGGTGCAGCCTGACGCAGAATTAAGGATGTTCAATCTCTACATCACATTGACAGCAACGGCTGCATGAATTCTCAAGCCAAATTTGCTGTATGGATGCTAGAGCATAAGTGCCAGATGCATCAGTAATCTTCTTGACTAATCTTCCTGATAGATCCACTGTAGCAACTTCAGCTAGGAGGGCTCATCACCAGGTGCCACCCTGGCAGAAGCTGCACGAACAGTTGTATCAGACAAAGAATTGGGCTTGCCAGCGAAAGTCCCTCAACCAGAATGCTGGGCACTGGGAGGCTCACAGATTGCCAGCATGCCAAATCATCCCTTTATCAGCGTTACGCTTGCATGTGATATGGTGCACATGCAGGCTGCGAGGGGCCAATCTCAGGGATGCACGCACACCCTCTCGCTGTGCATATCTCACCCTTCAAAGAAGTAATCCACAGGGACCGCACCTGGCGTTCTGGACCTCAAAGAGGCGGGTGAAGATCTTGCGCGCCAGCAGCAGAACAGCATCCTCGCGGCCGCCGGCAATCTCCGCGATCTCGGCCACCACGCTCAGCAGCTCGTGCTCGCGCGGCAGCTCGCGGTACACCGCCTGCGGGTCCTGCGAGTCACCATATGACCAACAATTAGTCATGTGTCTACTGAAAGCTGCTGACCCAAGATGCAAATATGCAAACACCTCCAAAGAATCCTTGCTATCTCTCATTTCTCTGCCACATTTAAATCAGCTGGTGTGTTGCATGCCATCGGCGCGGCAGAGGTTGCAAAATGTCATAGGCTCCAGGACCAAAAAAAAACACAAATATGGCAAGCAGGTGTCAAGGGCAAATGGGCAGTATCATAACATAACTGCGTGACTCTCAGGAGGATGAAAGTAGCTACATCAGAGATGCAGGTAAACAAAGGACTCACCTGCTCCACGTGCGCGTCCAGGCGCTGCTGCCACAGCGTGTACTTCTCCTGCAGCTGACGCAGCACCTCGTCCAGGCCGCGGGCGGCCGCGCCGATGGGCGCGCCATCGCCGATGGAGCCGGGGCCGGCCAACTGCGCATGGACGCCCGAGCCCAGCGAGGCCGCCGTCTCAATGCTGCCCGCCATCGACGCCGGCTTGGACGGCGGCGCGGGTTGCGCGGCTGCGCCGGAGGGACATGTCAGAATAGTTTTCAAATCCTCATAAACTCATGTCATCACTGCACACCTTTCCTGCCAAGAGACAAGGTGTATCTAAAGGGAAGCACAACAGACTTTATTCAAGTACATGTGATGGAGAATCTCATGCTTGAGAACCTAGTCACACAGGAGAAGTGTCAGAACTACATGAGATTTGAGGTCAGCAGAAGTCTGCCTGGAGGAATGCCACAGTAAATTGGCGTGAAGCACTCATCAAAGAGCTATAGATTTCAATGCTCTACCATTCCGCCATAGATATCCCCTCCACAGCTTGGGACAATTTCCCTTGCCGCCAGCAAGCATGGCTCACCAAAGCCAAGTGCCCACCGCAGAGGAGGAATATTCATGACGGACAGTAGGCACGTGCTGCTTGGCACACTGCTCTTAAGCAGCCTATGATGTGGGGCACTTGATGCCTGCATGCTGCCCGCTATCAAAATTATGCGACACCCGCAGCAGAACAAATATGAAAGGCGAGGGCCAAGGGAAAAGGCAACGCCGCGGTACCTGGGGCGGTGCGGGGAATGCGCGCAAAGTCCTCGTAGACGAGCTGCTGCGGGGGGCTCAGCTGCCCGCGCGGAAGCAGTGCCGGCGGCAGCTGCATCGGGAAGCGCCCCTGGAGAACCGTGCGGTCCATGAACTCCTGCCCCGCCGCACGCGCCTTTGCGCGCGCCTGCAAGTTGCACAACACCATGCTCATTTGCCGATTCCTGCTGAATGACTGCTTCAAAATTGTGAGAGCTATCCTCACTTGGTTTCGTGGGTTTTCTTCAGCTACCTTGTGAAGCTTGAAGAAGGTATCTAATATGTAAGCTGACAGTGAATGTCACATCTAATGGGCAGTTGCTCCACCAAAATGCATGCATTTGTGACTTTATAGCAGAGTATAAATGGGCTCAGAACTCTGGCCATATTTGCAGAAGAAGAAGAGGGCAAGGTAACAGCAACAGGAGTCACAGAAGAGAAAGAGAAGTGTGATGGCAAGAGGGGTTACCTGGTAGGCTGGCAGCAGGCGCTCATCGATCTCGCGGATGGCCTTGTCGGTGGCAGTCTTCTCGATGACGGTGCACGCCAGCTCCAGGTTGTCGTTCGTCAGCAGATTCACCGCATGATCCAGCTCCTGCAGAACAGAAAGGGCGCTTAATTTCTCACAGCACAATATGTGCTCAAAGCACACCGATATGCCACATTATGGCAATACCTCTTCACCGAAAGGGTGACAATGGACGGACAAGAGCAACATATATAGGTCCACGCATTGTGCTCTGTGCACAGGCACCCAGATAAGCCACTCTGCATGCGAGGGGCTTGTCTGCCTTCTGGCACAACGGCACATGAGAAAAGAAAATGCATGGCAACCTCATCTCATGCCGAGTCCCTTCCTGCCAGAAGACGTACACGCCCCAATGCGTAAAAGGTGGCTCAAATTTTGCAACAACAGCTGCGCATGGCCAATATATTACCGCCTGCCGCCTCAAAGCGTCAATGCACCACTGCTCGAGGAGGGCAGGCAGAGCACGTATAGAATCCAGCGGACCTCAAGATGCCAGCTGCCTTTGAGAGCACTTTGTAAAAAATAGTGGGGAATGCCTGTTCCGACCGCGATCAGGCAATCCTGTTACAGGGCAGGACACTACAAACAGATTGCATTCTGTAGGAAAGGGGTGCAGAGCAGAGGGCGCGCACCTCCTCCTCGATGGCAGCGGTGCCGGTGAGGTCGGCGAGCAGGGCGCGCAGCTGGGAGGAGAGCGATGCGCGCATGGCGTCGCGGCAGGACACAAGCGCCATGCTGCCGGCCAGGCTGGTCACCATCAGGTGCGCCGCCTTGCGCATGCGCTGCCCGTCCGACTCAAACGCAAAGTCCTGCGGGCACGCCATGAAATCAGTAATGCCAAGGATGTCGTGATATTTTTCACCTTTTATGGAAATTTCCAAAATTTTAGGATTCCCATCGCGCGCGCCGGCCAGATTACGCCAGGAGATTACAGTCACATTTACGTCAGGGCAGTCCTCGTTTGTATCAGGGCATTGGTGGGGGTTTTCTCGGAGTTCGAGATCACTGCATGGAGCTTTCGACAGGTGAGAAGCAAGCAACGCTTTTTGAATGAAGGCTTCCTTGTGCACAAAGCGGGAAATTGACTAATTGCCGACATGTTGGTGTAAGCACACCATGTCTCGAGATGCCAACGGGGCAGTCCAGCCATCATGAAATCATTCTTTTGCGAGGGGTTGGGGCTCCCACAATTGGTTGCATGAGGGCTTGCAATCGCCATGCGTCCCGACAAGCCAGGCGTGCTTGCATCACATGCATGCGCCACCATCCATGTAATCAAGTACTATTTTTTCGGTGCAGAGGACGTACCTTGGACACGAGCTCGTGCGTGGTCATGCAGGCAGTGGTGACAGACTTCTCCACGATGGGATTGATCAGTTCCACGATCGCGCGGTCCACAGCGATCGGCACGATGCGCTTGCAGCGCTCTGCGATGCGCCCCAGCTGGCCCGCATTGATCTGCACGTAGTTGTGCAGGTTTGCCAGCAGGCCCTGCTCCACGTTCGGCAGCACTGCAAAACAAAACACAACGAGTTGCCTCAGAAATGGGGATCTCAAAGCCAGGGAGAGACTGCGAGCAGAAAGGGCGCTTGACAACACAACCCATCACAACCAATGTCACAATCTGTTTCATCGCGAGGAGTGATAGAGCAAACATCTTGCCCCCCCTGGTCATCGAAGAATTGCATGATCAAATGATAGACAGCAAGAGTGCTAGCAACAGCATTTATCGCTATATAGGCTTGCGATTTTTACCACAATTTCTGGGTGTTCTTCCACAAATTGAAAAGCAGTTCTGCACAACCTGGAAGAGCAGCTGATAGAAAAGCAGGGTCCGTAAAAAAGGCTGACTCACCGGGCGGCGGGCCATCGGGGGCCGGGGCAGCATCGGGAGCGGGGGGCGCGGTGCGGATGGGCGGTAGGTTCGCGGGGACCGTGCCGACAGGGGGCGCCGGCGGGGGGACCCCGGCAGGGGGGGGTCCCGGCGCCACCTGCTGCGGCGTCGGCGGCCGCTGCGCGCCCGTAACGGTCACCGAGGCCGGCTGCGCCGTTGTGGTGATGACCGGTGCCGCAACGACCTTGTCCTGCGCGAAGTCGGTGTTGTTGACAATTTGGCGCTTGTGTGCGGCGAGCGTGCTGCTGGGCTTGGCGTCGGAGATCTGCACAGCAGAGAGCGCCCGTCAGTTGACAGCCAATATAATGTCAACGAGGTACCAAAAAAAAAGGTACTTAAATGAGGACAATTATGCCAAACGGGTGCATCTCTCCTCCAGACCTACGCCTGCTCAAGAATGATTGCTTGTCTGCTGGGCACTCATGCATGTTACCTGCAGATACAGGGAGACCTGTTGCATTCTGCCACTCTCTGCTAACGCTCTCCAAAAATGCTATTCCGTCCTAGTGCATCTTGCCCAAGCTGCAGCAGACGCTGCGGCCCAAGCAAGATGCACTTAAACGGCATAGCATGAGAAAATCAATCAGGGGGCGTGCCTGGATGCCCATGTTGCGGAAGAGCAGCTCGATCTCGAACTTGAGGTTCAGCTTGAGCTTGTCCTGCGCATAGATTTCTGCCACCAGCGCCAGTATGCTCTGCACCCAGGGATTGGGCGGCTTAAACACCTTGCTGTCCTTGCACGGCTCCAGCACCTGCGCACACAGACAAATTACTGATTTCAGGGGTCCACGCACACACTGCAAGGACATCAATAGTCTTGAGATGCCGTACGTGCATTGGAATTGGATAATGTGCAAGCCGATGCAGCGCAAGCTGTCCCAAATTGTAGAGGCGCAATAAGTGTAAGACGGGTTGTGACTTCAGCTTTGCGCACCTTGTTGACAAAGGGCAGCACGGCAATCATCCTGCCCTGCTCGTAGGCCTCATAGATGATGCCCTTCAGGTCCAAGTCCCTGCAGAACAAGAAGACACTTTTGTTGATGAGGACTGGCTACTTACAGTAAGTATAACACATGCAGTGGCCCCTTACTTCAGTTTACTGCACCATCGCCCCCCCCTTATTCTCATAGGTGGATTGGATAAATATGTTGGAGCCTCATGCCACTCCAAAGCAAGATATTGCTACCAGACTGGTACAAAGAAATCTGCCGTCCTCCCTGGATCAGCCACAAGCCCTGCAAGGGCCTAGAAAACACAAGGGGAAATGATTAAGGAGCGGCGCACCGGTGGCGGACGGGTTTGCTGCGCGCGATGGTCAGGCGGCCGAGCCAGGAGCCGAGGTTCTTGAGGAGGGAACGCTCGCCTGTGTGCGTGCGCACTCTCTCGCTGCGCAGCAGGATGCGCACATACTTGTAGGTGGTCTCCAGCAGGTTCGCCTGCAGCTCCTTATCGCCAATGGAGTCCATCAGCTGCATGGCGCACATCACCGTTACTTGCCTGTCACACACGGGGTGGATTTTGGGCAGGCTTTGAGTGCAGCCTGTCTGGTAGGAAACAATCTGCAATATACCGGCGGGTCACTATGGGAGTGCCGGCACGCATTTGTGTGGTCCAGACAGCTTGTTCTGTGACCCAGTGGCTTCCGCTACAGAAGAAGCAGAGGCCGCTCTTGCTTTGCACGTGTGCGAACAGTAGCATAAGTGGATAAGACGGCATAAGAGCCCCTGCTTCCAAAAGAGGCACTGTCCACTTTCCACTCCCTCTTCTGGGGCTTCCATAGCTGTGAACAGGAAAGGAAACGCAATACCCTGGAAAGTGTCCCCTCCGCAGACTTTTGCTGGTGCCTCCAAGGACCAATACACACTAGAAAATACTCGTGAGGCGATGGCGGCGCACCTCAATGTAGAGGCCGTGGAAATTGGGCTCCTGGGCGGCGCGCTTGACGACCATGTAGTTGGCAAACCAGGGCCAGGACTCAGGCGTCAGAACCTTCTTAATGTCGGCCGCCTTGGGGCCCAGGTTGGACGTGCTCAGGTTGTTCACGAAGAACGCCACCTTGTCTTGCACCTACGCACGAGGACAGGCATTTGTCAGACGAGCATGAGAGGAGAATACAGAGCAGACGAGCATGATATGAAGGTGTGGCGATTGCGCCATGCGTTGGAGAGAGCAGTGCGCGTCAGGCTGTCGAATGCCGGCCGGTTGGCAGAGCAAAAAAGACTAATGAGAAAATGGGCAAGTGGGGCTTGAAACAGAGACTTCTTAGTCCCCAAGAGAAGGGGATGGGCTCTAGCCGACCATCTCCTCTCTCCCTTTCTCGGTCTGCATCGGATTCTCGCCACCTGATGCATGCTGACACCAATTTTTGGGTGTATATGTACGTTTTGCCAACTAATAAATGTTCACGCTCTGCAAGAATACAAGTCCAAAGTCGCTGTAGCCGAATATGAATAGCCATCAGCTCAATCCGCATCAGTAGTGCCACAACCGAGCTGCTTTACTTGAATTGCAGTCCAGGGACCAGTGTTGAGAAGAGCCCCTTATGCTGCAGCTTCCAGCAGCTTCCCCAACACCAGATGTAAAAATGCACTTTCAAAAAATGCACATTCATCAGATTCAAATTCTACGCAAACTGGGCGCGGCTAGGCAATGCCTTGTAGGTCTCAACAGCATCTCAACCATGCAGAAACTCTGAGCTGACCACAGTCAAGGAAGAAAGCAGGCCCGCACAGTACTTTAAAACCCGTTATTAAATTACATTATATTTCAGCCAAGAAGGGTGGATAGATAAGACCATATCTCCCAAAATATAATGACGCTATGATGAGTTTTTGGACCAGATTTGAAAAGCCGTCGACAAGCCCAATCCAATGGAGTATGACCCCTGGTATATTTGGAGCCAGGAAGACTCCTGACAGTTGCTTTAAAAATTTCCTGCACCACCGAGGGTGCGGGTTTCAGAATGAGTACCACAGTCAACAGGGGGGCTCACGTTCTGGGGGGGTACAGGGTAGTCAACATTCTCGCTGGCCTGCTCCAGCGTCTCGGCATTGAGTGCCTGGAAGGCGCGGTTGGGGTCCATCGCCAGGCCCGCCTGCATCCAAACTCACATTTGATTAAACACTCACAGTTCCTTCTGCAAGATGCATCCCTCAATAAGCCTCGTCCAGCACTGAAGACAATGAGGGTTCCCTGCATGGCGAATTGCATGCATGGCGGTCATCGTTAGCAACGGAAGAATAAACGGGCTGTCAGGTGAGGATGGGGCGTAACGATGGGCATGGCCTGATTGGGGTATGGAGGCTTCTTAGAAGCTCATAGGAACTAGGTCACACCGTATGCACGCAATGAAAATGCATGCATCAATGAAACAAGCTAGCAGGTGAGGTCAATCTGAGATGGGCACAGGTCCAAAGTTTCAAAGACACACAACAACGGACATCAGATCAGAATGAGAGATGACAGCGCAAAGCCAAAGGAATAAGGTATGCATCGACAGATGTCGGCAAGTTGGTGAGGTAGGGATGCAAGGGCACAAGCGTTTGTACCTGGGCAGGTGTGAGGCTACCAACGCTGCCCCCGCTGCCCACCACGCCGCTGGCATTCATCCCCGGTGGCGTCTGCGGGAAGGGCTGCGCCTCGAGCGTCGCACCCGGGCTACCCCGTTCCAACCCCGTACCGTTCTGCTCGCAAGACACACACAGAGCGTTGCTTACCAGAAACCACATGCATTATAGCAGTCAAACAAGTCCTACAAACGTGCCGCATGATCTCGATCATGTACTGACACAGATAAGCGTACGTGTAGACGTTGTGCGCTTCTCAGAACAGGGGCTAACCCTCTTGGAACAGTGCCTACATGCAAAACGGCTCCAGGTGCGTGTGGCTCTGGATGTATAATAGGGTGAATATGATGTCACGCACCTGCACCTTGGGCTTGGTTGCAGCGTCGGGGGCCTCTGCGGCCTTGGTTTCCGCCGGGGGCGGCAGCGGCGGCTTGGCCGACTCCGCGGCAGCCGCTGCGGGGTCGATGGCTGCCACCACCCGCTCGCACAGCTGCGCCAGCTCTGGACTGACTTCCCTGACAGCTGGCACCTGCACAGCACGCATCCAGCTGTCATTAAAGCGTCCACATACCACTGACGAACCTGTCAGGTCACTTAAGTCACGCAATAGGCTTAGATCGACCACAACACCCCTGGCAGTCATCTGATCGGTTGTGCGTCACAGAAGCAATCCTTTCATTTGGGCCCCAGTTCACCCTACTGAATCACTTGAAAGATTGTGAGGGGAGGAAGAACAGCCAGGAGATCGTGTGAACACTTCTGCAAGCCACTTTTGAGGAGCATCGTGATGCTGATTGACGATCAGCAACCACCAGGGCATGAGTGAGCCTGGCATCATTACCTGCAGGACTGCCTGGCAGATCTGGGGCAGGGAAGCCAGCCGCTCCTGGCAGACCAGCAGCGCGTTGACGCCGAATGTGAGCATCTTGGGGGACTGCTCCTTCACGGCCGTCAGCATCAGCTGCAGCGCCAGGCGCAGGTTGTTGCCGTCCACCAGGCCGCGCTGCACCTGCGCGCACATGCCGTAGCAATGAAAAATCCGTGCCACGCTAGGAATACAAAGAAATTGCAGAGCAGCAGCGACAGCTGACTCCTGGCTATAGATGCTCTCTGCTAGACCAACGATTGACCTAATCCGTGGCAGCTGCCAGCCACACGTGCTGCTGATACAGACTAACATTGGATCTCCCAGGTTGTGGCCCCAAGAGGTGCAAAGGATGGGTCTAACAACTGCCGCCGACACATCTCTTGCCTGTCTTGATGCCGCAACTTGACAACAAATGCAAGCACACATTAGCAAGTGCACTCCAATTGCTCGCACCTACCCTCAACACACAGGATTCCTTGAGCAAGGTGACAGCCTTGTCATCCCTCATCCTGTCCCCACGGAAAGGGAGCACAGAGGATCACTTGTGCTTCGCGCACCAGGCCAGCTCGAAAACCGAGTGTACCCTCACAAACCTCAGCAATACTATTGGGACTTTTAACAAGATGCAGCAGAGGAAATGAGTTGCTGCGCGCACCAGGCCGCCGAGGAGCAGGGCGGTGATGTGGCGCTCCTTCTCAGGGTACTTGGGGAAGAAGCGGTACTCGTCGAAGAGGTTATGCACCATGCAGGCGTACACCTGCTGCTCCTTGGTGCTGCCCTGCTTGAATGCCTGCAGCCGCGCCAGCAAATGGTCCGACGTCTCTTTGCCCTGGTACACCTGCAGGCACAACATGACTCATCAGGGACATTTCCGTCGTACACTGCTCGCATCGCCTTGTCTCCTTCGCCTCTTCTACACAGGAGTGACTACCGGATGGTTTGATTGCTTTGTGTTCTGCAGCATCACTGCAACAGGATCTGGAGAGTGTCAGCCATCATGGCCTAATGATGCCACTGTGCATGTGATCGGCATGCAAGTGCTGAAATGCAGACAGAAGTCCACAAATACCCTGCACTCAACGCGAGTGGCAGGCAGCACATGGCAATGCCAGGGTGTTTCTTGACCAAGATGATTGGCCTTTTTTACTTGTTTTCTTGGGAAAAGGTGGCATGTAGAGCAGTCTATGTTAGACTGCTCTACATGCACCCTGACATCCAAAACATGGGGAGACTGCTGGAATGGCAATAGAAAGGGATCATGTGCATCTTGGAGGGCGTACCTTTTGGAAGTTGTCATTTGCCTCGTCCTCGACGTCCTGAGGGAAGAGCGGCTGAGAGGGAACGGCGGGGAGACCGGGGATGGCGACACCCTGCGCGATGGAGGTGAGTCGCGCCACCTCAGCGGCCACCTCAGGTGCCAGATTAGGCGCTGCACCCGCCAGCACGCGCAGCAGGATGGCCCTGGACTCCGCTGAGAGAGGCACCCTGCTGGCCTGGGGGCCCTCGGGACGGGGGGGTCCTGTCAGCTTAGCGTCCAGAAACTTCAGGGCGGCCTGAGCATGGAATGATCAGCGTGTCAGCGAGGAAATATCACAAAAGGATGAGCACTGCAGAGCTTTTATGCCAGAAGGAGAAGAGCATGCACCAGAGCTCTCCAGACCTAAGAGAGTCAGCGAAACGTCAGAGAGTCAAAACTGTCGAAAAGGTGAAATTGAGCGGACTCCATTGAGGCCAGGAGATTTAGGAGGTGAGCTCATACAAGCAGGCTACATCATTGAACTTATGCGCTGATAATGTCATCTTGAGTCTCAAGTATCCCTCGCATTATGCCCAAATATCCTGGGCCCCGGCTTCAGCACAGCCACAGTGCACCACATCAAGAGTGCCATGATCACCGGCATCTGCCAAACCGCCAGCCCATGCAAATCTATAGATGGAGGAAACTCAGCTCACTGGCCGATACTGACCTGGATGAAGGGAACGCCGTGCACCGCCATGCGCTCCTGCAGCCACTTCTCCAGATTGAGGTACTCGCGCCGCGCGGCCAACGCCGCCAGCTCCAGCGCAAACGCAAACGGCGTCGCCTCCAAAACGTCTGTCAGGGCCTTCAGCTCCTGTGTGCATTGAAAAAAATACTCATGAACTGCTGGAGAGCCGAACCGACAGCCTCCGGACAATATTGCATTCAAAACTGGATGCACATGGCCCAAGCAAAAAATTAGATTTGGCATGATAGATTTGGCATTCAGCAGATCCAACACTGCGGCAGGAACCAGCACGGAGCACGGACCAGTGCCAAAGGCTGCCTATGGCGGCGATAAGGCAGACCATAACCAGTTTACGCAGCTGCAGACAACGTTGCCTTATATTGCAGGAGTTGGCAGCAGTGCAAATTGAGCAGCAACTACACCATGCTTGGATCAGCGATTTATGTGAAATATCGAAGCAATAATCAACTGGGATTGCGGAAGGTTCAAACCTGGCACACGTCAAGCACGCGGCTGATGTTGTTGGCGTCCTTCTCGTACAGCGCCACGATGTTGCGCAGGAGCGCCTCGCGGCTGGCAGCCCACAGCCGCGGCAGCACCACCGCCGAGTTGGGCCCCGACGCGATGCTCTTCACCACAAACGCGTCGCACGCGTCCCTCGCCAGCGCGCTCCAGTCACTGCCAGGGAACATTACACAGTCAGCATTCTGTGTCTGATATAAACCTTGATTGAAATGATCTCTCTGACACGAGTAACCAAGCTCCCGCTTTCGCTCTGGTAGACCCACCACCAGGTAGACCCAAGGACAATACAAGGCAACACATGCCAGCCCTGGCCTTGGCACAATCTAGTTAGCCATCTGTGCTAGTGGGAATTACAGACACCTCCATTACCATAGTTCCTAGACTAAAGCTCATTTGTGTATTTGTTTCAAGCTGTCAGTGTCTTGCAGGATGCAAGAAGCACTTTGAAGAGCCAGAGAAGAACATGACAGAGATTCTGGTCTGCCATGACAGTGGGGCTGACCTGCGCGCAGAGGCGAAGCCAAGCACCAGGACTTCGGGGCACTGCGCGAGCGGCAGTTCCAAGATTTGGCGCACGGCCGCTCCGTGGCCGGCCTCGTACAGGAACGAGAGCGTGGAGAGCAGGTCCAGCGCCAGCCATGCCTGGTTCGGCGTCCCCATCGGCGACTTGTTGCCCTGCAATAGCAGCGCGAGCTCCGTCTGTAAGACACAGCTACATGATATGCAGCATGTGCAGGATGCAAGGGCCTTGCTCCACCGTCTGCTGTATCTGCTGCATCTCCAGTGACTTGACACTATAAGAGAACACCCAGCACATACACATCCATGCTGAGATTGGAGGATGCGCCGGCAGTCAAGAGCACTGGTGGCATGCATCCCTTGCAGTCAAGCACCATGGTGCTGGACAATCACAGCCAAGTGTGCAGAGTTTGTCCAACATGTGCATGGTGCGCATCAGCTGGAGAGGCAGAGGCCACCGGCACCTGCAGGCCCTCCACGGGTGCGAGCTTGCGCTGGGCGCCCTCGAAGCTGAACACCTCGGGCGGCGCGGCGCTGGCGAAGCGCAGGAAGGCGATCTGTCCCGGGGCGTTCTTCCACACACACTGGATGGCCGGAGCCAGAGGGAACGCATTGTCCCCCGTGGCGCGCCGCCAGAGTGACATCAGCAGCAGGAATGCGCGCGCGTCGGGCAGCGCGAATGAGTCATGGTCCAGCTGCTCCGCGATCCGCTGGGGGCTCAGCTTGGCCAGATCTGGCGCCAGGCCGGACAGCAGGACGTCCAGGTTCCACGCGCTGTCCACGCTGGCAGGATGACTCAGCGACAGCGTCGCCAGCGTGGCGGCCAGCGCAGCCTGCGGCATGTGCGGCGATGAGTCAGCAGCTGTTTTTGAATATTTAAGAACGGCATTGATGTGGGTGCTAAAGAATGGGCATGGACACCTCCTGGACGGAGTAGAAAAAAGCCCTGCACTCACATGCTGGGCGAAAGGGCAGGTTACAGGCTGGATGGGCATCATGCAATGCCAGACAGATGTTGAGGCCTTCTGGTCCAGAGAAGTGCAGGTGGTGAGCGGGGAGCCAAGATCAGTCACCTGAGATGAGTCATCGGTGTCAGCTTTGCCGCCATGATGCCGGGCCACCAGTGCAAAGATGCGCGCTGCTGTGGCCTCATCTATGACGGCGTGCTTCTCCAGCAGCTCCCTGAAGGCGGCCTGGCTGGCTGTGCAGCTCGGCCCCGCCTCCTCCATGGCATCGGCGACGCTGCCTGCTGGGGGCGAGCCAGATACACTCAGATGCCACGCCAGCACTACCGCAGATGGTCACCATGCTCGTATGCATGGAGGATGGCAAAGGCAGGGTCAACTGTATAGACATTTGCTGGAAGACTTGGGAAAGGAGGGTGCAAATGCTTGCCTGTTCTGGAAGCAGCATCCCGGGCCATCACACAAGTTGCAGCCGCTCAAAGAGTCGAGCTGCGGTTGCCTCAAGGATTTTGTTAAAATGAAGATAGAACGGCGAGTGGGGCTCGCTCAAGCTCTTTCCTCTAATGCACTGCTGGGCAGCTGCCAGCAGTGCCTCATGCTCTGTCCTGGTCCCAAAATACTTCTGCCTGCAAGTGCAGAAGACAATTATGCAAAATGCACATGCTCCTTCCAATGCACAGAAAGGGACACAAAGAAACCGAAGCAGGTTTAGCATTGTCTCGTTGCTCAATCACTGCGGGACAATTCTGACACAAACAATCCTAAAGTGATCACATATGCCCCCGTTTCCACAAGCTGGCTTCTAAACGACAATATGCAAGGTGCCGGCATCAGGAGCAGTCAGTAACACACCAAATAGATGGCTTTTCAATAGTGGACTGCCCTAAAGAATCAGAAAGCGCCCTAATAAATAAGCGTCAAGAGACTTGGTGTTCTTGCAACCCACCCACGGTCTTGCGGAGCACACCCAAGACACGGATTTCTCGCTGCGTCACAGCACAACCACTGCCTTATTTTGGCACTGAAGCGGCGGCCACACTCGAGCAATAAGCCTTGTGCCCTCCTTCTTTGAAGACCTGCATCGATACTCATTTTTCACCACCGAGTCCATGCCAAACCGATGCTGATTTGTGAGGCATGGGGTAAGGGTACTCAAGAGACCCAAATCTTACAAATTTACAGGAGCCGTGCGCCAGTCTTCTGAGGGTGTGCTACGCTGAAGCCTGGTAATTGACACTTGATCCTCACCTTAGGAAACGAAATTTAGTCGCGGCTATCCATGCCCCGTGCGAGGACGAGCCATGATTCACAAGTCGTGGGAATGGAAATTTATTTTCTGAATCATTCGAAGTTTTCTGCTCCGATCCGCCATTCCATGATTGCAAGCGTAGCTGTTATCGAGAGAACCCTGCCCCTTTCCTCGAGGGGATTTCTCCAGATCGGGTTTCTTGCCAGGCTCGCACATGCGTTTTCTTTTGCAATCAATGCATTTTATATACTTCGTGAGGGTTTCAGTATTTTGACACTGCATAATAAGTGCATCTTGATAGCCGTGATATTGTGAGCCCAATTTTAGAACCCTTCTTTAAAGTAAATCACCTGTACTTGTTTGTCATGAGGCTCTTGTTGGATCGATGACAGACCCAGCGAGGAGTGTCGAGCAGGTCAGATTTACTGAAGATCATATAAAAGACCTGAAAGAACTTGCAAACCTTGGTGGTGTGCACATCAAAGAGGAGGCCCTCACAATCATACTAGAACTTCTGGCTTCGGGTGCTCCACCGAGCAGTCTGAAGACGGTACTGGAGGCCATCTGCAAGCCACTCGGGGGAGCCAAGAGGCAGTCAGCCAGCTCAGCAACAGCGCAATAGGATCTTTAACGCACAGGTGGTCAGACCTCATCACAGGTCCTTGACTCGTCTGAACAGGCGATGGCTGCTTCAGCCGTATTCATTCTTGACCTCAAGGGCCACGTCATCCTCTTCAGAGACTACAGGGGGGACGTGCCAATAAAATATGCAGAGCGGTTCATCACCAAGCTGAACGAGCTGGAAGAGACTGGAAAGGTGATGCCCAGCCCAAACGAAATTTCACATCATGCACAGGCACTTTCTCAATTTCGTCATCGCATGCACCCACTTCCTACAGGCAGGTTCGGTTCTGACTATTCACGGCATGTATGATAAACCCATTGTGTCTGTTGCAGGTGACTCCCATCATATTAGACGAGGGGGTCAGCTACCTCTACGTTCAATATTCAAACCTCTACCTCCTCATTGTCTCGCGGGAAAATGTCAATGCGGCCTCCATGCTGCTGTTTCTGCACAAGCTTCGCGAGGTCTTTGTGCACTACTTCAACGAGTTGGAGGAGGAGTCCCTCAGAGACAACTTTGTCATTGCATATGAGCTGCTTGACGAGGTGATCCACCATTACCCTACTCTTCTCCAATTGACGAAGCTCTGGCTTGATATGATGTTTGCGCGCTGTCTTGGAAAGATATGGGCTTTAGATAGATGTTTCCATGTTTGGCATGCTGCCTAGCCAGATAACATTATGGTATGTGCAGGTCATGGACTACGGGTACCCCCAATTCACAGAGGCAAAGATCCTGTCAGAGTTCATAAAGACAGATGCCCACAAAATGGAGGTGACCACTCCTCCTCTGCTGAAGGCACCAATTCACCATGCAGACATTTAAAGAGATCAGAGACAAGTCGTGCATGTTCAGATTGCCGATTTAGGTATCCTTGCACCTGAGTGCTCCTGTTTTTGGTTGTGCAGGTGCAGGCACGGCCGCCCATGGCAGTCACAAACGCAGTGTCGTGGCGGAGTGAGGGCATTAGGTACGGCCGCAGCTTCCCCCGTTCTGCATGTCATGAAGCGCACAAGAAAGTTCCCTGCTGCCTTCCTGCCGATATTCTCGCACAGGGCACACCGTGATGACTGCCCCTAACCGGCTGCAATGCATCTGCTGTGCCACTGCCAAAGTGCACAATGTCCGCTGCTTGAGTTGACCGGGGAATTCCCTGATGCTGCCTCAAGACCGGCTGCAGTGTTAGATCTTGACTGAATGCACTGTTGCGTGGAGCTTAGTAAGTATTATGAAGCAGCATGCTGTGCGGCACAGCCAGATGCTTGGCTGTTGGGAGTGTGGCTGCCGCCTCTGATGTTATTTCAGAATCTCCAAGAGTAGAATCTCACCCTGTCTGCAGCACGTATGAGTGCTTCTGCGGCGCAGGTATAAGAAGAACGAGGTGTTCTTGGACGTGGTGGAGAGTGTGAACCTGCTGGTGAACAGCAATGGCACTGTGGTGCGGTCGGAGGTGATGGGCGCCCTAAAGATGCGCACCTTCCTCTCTGGCATGCCCGAGTGCAAGCTGGGCCTTAACGACAAGGTGCGCTGCCCTTTCACAGCCTCTGCTGTCACTTTTTAGGAGCCCCGTCCATGTAGAGTCTATTGTAGACCAATCTTCTCTTCTTCGACCCTTGCCTGTACACCCTTTCTTCATTATGTGTTGTCTGGTTGACTCTGCTTGCAAGCAATTGTTCTTCTCATTAATGCTGCTCCTGCGCATGGGCAGCATGGAGAATGGCATGTGCAATTTCCTGGTTTCAGACCGCTGTAACAAGCACGGAATCTGCGCCAAGCATCTTGTTATTGATTGGTGGGCGGAAGAAGGGCTGTCAAAGCCTCGGGTTGTAATCTACAACCCTCAGAGTAGTCCCCGTAGGAGCAGAGGATCTGGCTAAGCATGCCGCGACCTTCACCTTTTTGACTGAAGGAAGGCAGAGAGGCAGTGTGATACTAATTACATCTGCTGTGTTGAGTAGACCCTCGAGGGCAGGGTTTATTTCATGTAGCGCCTGGCTTGGCTGATGCGTGTGCGGGCACATGCGCGCAGGTGCTGTTCGAGGCGCAAGGCCGCGGCGGCAAGAACAAGAGCGTGGAGATGGAGGACATCAAGTTTCACCAGTGCGTGCGGCTGGCGCGCTTCGAGAACGACCGCACCATCTCATTTATCCCCCCAGACGGCGCCTTCGACCTCATGTGCGCCCATTTTCTGCAAACACCCCATTGATGTGCCACGTTTGATTACTGCGATTTACTCCTTGTGGTGTTTTCTTCCAAACACTCTCTATGTCTTAAAATGTCTATGATCCATGCTTAGCCTGTTGGAGTTTGTTTGTGGCACCAGAGCACTACATGTGCAAGTGGACATGCTCAGCCCCTCGCGTTAAAGCTTGTGATACATGTCAGCTTAAAATTTTCAGCTGAGGAATTGCGTGAGGTGTGAGGGGCTCTGATCTTTAGGCAGGCCGCGTATTGAGAGTGAGGAAGCACCCATTTGAATTATTGTTTGAAATATAATTTCTGCTGCGGCAGGACATACCGGCTGAGCCAGAACGTGCGGCCGCTGATCTGGGTGGAGTGCACGGTGGAGAAGCACAGCCGCAGCCGCACCGAGTACCTGGTCAAGGCGCGCAGCCAGTTCAAGGAGCGCTCCTCCGCCTCCAACGTCGAGATCTTCCTGCCGCTGCCGCCCGACGCCATCACGCCCATCGTGCGCGCGTCGCAGGCGCGTCCGCGAATTTGAAGTTTGAAATGGGGCAAAGGGGGGGATTTGTAGGCAGGCAGGGGGCTCTGAATAGATTTACCATATCGCCTCGCGGATGCGTTGGAGAAAACTTGAATTGTTGTGTAATACCAAGGAGTCAGTCAGAAAATGCATGGAGCGAAACGATGTACTTCCGCACCAGGCGCTGTCCAGCACTGGTAGCCTAATGCGATGTTTTCCATGCCATCATTACCATGCATCTGTCAAGGCACCTGCTGTAGAAGAAGAGAGAAAGGCTCTTGAGAATATGGCAGGAAGCAAATGCAGGAGTAACCCGAGGAGAGATGCTGATGCATGCGCAGGGGACGGCGGTGTATGTGCCGGAGAAGGAGGCGTTGGTGTGGAAGATAAAGAGTTTCCCGGGCGGGCGCGAGTTCCTGCTGCGCGCCAAGTTCAGCCTGCCCAGCGTGGCCGCCGAGGAGGAGCCCCACGGACGCATGCCCCCCATCGCCGTCAACTTTGAGATCCCCTACTTCACCGTCTCCGGCATCCAGGCGCGCCCTTCCGACATTCCTCTCATGCATCTAGGTCTAGAGTCTAGGAAGATCTATTCTGCCATCTCTGGCATCTGGGTGTTATTTTTGAGACCCTCTACTTCACCGTCTCCAGTATCCAGGCGCTCCCTTTAGACATGCATGCATCCCGCTTCCATGGATTTTGCGTGCTGCAGGGGACTTCTCATTTCTTGGGTAATTGTTTTTAAATGGCATCACAACAAGGTCATTGGGGAGTGGATTCTGACACAGTACCAACAGATCAGACGTGCAAGACGCTTCCACGCATGTTTCGTAAGCTGAGTCGGCAAAGGCTGCACAATCTTGTGTTGTGCGAACCCACAGGACGAGAAGTTTGTTCATCAACAACCGCTTCCTTATTTTCCATGGGGTCAATCTGCTAAAGCTGTGTCAGATATGGCATAGTGGCTCAAAGAAACAGTGTGATGCGCAGGTGCGGTACCTCAAGGTGATTGAGAAGAGCGGCTACCAGGCATTGCCCTGGGTCAGATACATCACAGCAGGCGGGGAGTACGAGATCAGGTGGGTCCTTTCAATTCATTCCATCTGCCATGCATCCAAGTCTCATCCCAGCAGGTGTTGCACGGTGCAGCATCTTGTCCTTTTTGTAAGGTTGCACAAGCCAGTGGAAGTGGCTATCGTGTTGGGCGACTGTGTATGCCGGCAGTTGGAGGGGTGCCTGAGTGTTTGTGTGTGTGGTGCTGCGCAGAATGGCTTGAGACTACTCTTTGGGACGCGCTTCCGGCCTAGGCATAATTATAAGGTCACAGGAGCAAACTGTCTGTGGGAATGCAGTCCATGTACTTTATTGTTGTCTATGGCCACCAGAGGCGAAACTTGTGGGTCAAGGATACACAGGACAGTGCAATTTGGGCTGGAAGCCGAGGCGACATTGCACATGATGCTCTATAGTAGCTTCTTTGGCGTTTACTTAAGAAAGAGGAACACTTCATAGCAGTATTGCGCGACTTCAATTACAATAAAAGTCCTGTTGGAAGCGCAAATATGGGATGCTTGGTGGACTGCAAAAGACCATATCTGCAGATATTGACAGATACCAATACTCAAGGACTTCATGGAGCCTGGTCGATGTGAAATTGCAAAGACATTCTTCAAGACTGGTCATTGAGAGGCTGAACCCTTCCACATGTACAAAAAACATTCAGGTGCTGTGACACGAATGGCTCTCTTTCATACAAACTCAATAACACGGAGTCCTTCGGCGACATCAAGAGGTTTCACAAGCGCTTGCCACAGCACACCATACGGGCAGCATCTCGAGCTGGACAATGATACCTTTCTGACCCAGCAAAATTGAAACTCATCCAACTTTGGCCTCTGCTTTTTGTTTGCCCATCTTGCTCAAATGTCTGCTACTCTGTGCAATCCTGCAAGGGGAGAATAAAAAAGGACCGTAAAGAAGAAATCCTGGTGCAGCCAGCTCCTGTACAGCTCCTGTACACATGTGTCATGCGGGTCAGCACAGATGCGCAATCCAGGGGCCTGCATGATCGCACAAAATGCCTTTCAGCATCTTTCAGCCTCACTCAAGTTGCAGGTCTTTGGATAATTTCCATGTAATGCTCATGTAAGCGCATGCACATATGGCTGTGCCCTTACATGCATGTAGTCTTACCAATGGTGGGACTACCAAATCATTGTCATTTAAAGAAATTTCACATCAATGGAGTCACCCTTTTAGCTTGGAAGCCAAGTTTTGTTAGAGGCCTGCCTTGTTTGCGCTTGGACGACAGGTGGCGGCTGGGCATGTGGAAAGCCGCGATGGCGCCCTGAGCGGAGCGCTGACCGGATGCTGAGCTGGCGACGACGCTGATGCGCTGCTGCAGGCTGGAAGCCGTGCGGAGCAGGTCCAGCTTCGGGTGGCTTCCGCCGCGGCCGCGCCGGACGACGGCGTTCCCGGCCGCCGCCTGCTTCGCCGCGTGCTGTGCTGCCCCTGCAGCCAGATAAGTAATTTAGACCTTCCAAAAATGCGGTCATCACTTGCCGAGGTTGCGTAAAGCTTCTACAGCTCTCCAGGATAACACAGGCCGGTCAGGACAGGTGGCACGAGTGATTGTCTGGATTGTCTGGGACGGTCACAGCGACTGCTGCAGTGGTGCTTGTGCACTTTCTGAAACACCACAGATCTGAGGGTGACCACACAGCCCCAGCGTAACCATTACAACACTAGCATTGGCATAGAAACCAGGACTCGTACTAACAACAATCTACCTTGCAACCAGACTGCGACGAAAGGAGCATGGACTTACAGGTGCTGGCCATGTCATTGGCTTTTCATTCTTCCAAATTGAAGGGCCTAGTAATAAAGGTGGCCACCTGTATTGGAGGTCTTTGGGGCGAGGCAAGCGGGGTAGAGGGTGCTGAGGCGAGCAGAGAGCCCAGTCACCAATTTCCTGTAGCGCTGGCTTCTCTGCTTTGGGAGCCCCGGTTGCTGCGCCTGTGTCAGAGCTGCTGGCATAGCTGCTCCCTCCCCAAGGGGCTGGCTGGGCTGCCTGGAAGGGTAGAGCGTGTCCCAAGTGACACCTGCCCAAATGCAGACATGCTTTGTCGCTTCCTGTGCTCCACTGCGTTGTCCCAGGTATGTTGGACTGTAACAGGGAACTTATGTTCTGCCTTTCCTAAGTTGCGTGCAGCCTGTAACCTGCGGGTCAGTATGGGCTGGGTCACTCTCTTGCATGCCTGTAAGGTGAGAGTGAGGACGTCTGTAGGGATCATGCCCAAACGCAGGAAGGATGGGTGGTGCGCACCTGAAGTTTCCTGGTCAAGTGGATGGCAGCGAGGCGTGAAGGACGAAAGTGCATGGCTCAGGCAAACTTTGTTCTGCTCATCCTCTCCTTCTGCTGAGTCTGTCAAGTCGATTTCAGCTAGCTCTGGGCTGCCTGCTTTGGCTTCTTCTCTGTCAGCACCTTCACCCTACAGTCGATACATTCAGGCCTTCAGTAAGCTATAATTGCACCCTAGTCAAACCTGACGAAGTGGTAACAGGCCAAGGATGGGTTCTGAGCCTTGTGCATCTAGCTATATAGCCATATGATGCTGTCAGCATATCTCTCGGTCTCCTTGTGGTAATGGGATAAGAATTGGTGAAGCTCAACACCTGAATACGCTTCTGACTTTTGCTGCTCAGTGCTGCAAGGATACCAACAACGCCAACAGACGCAGTGACCGGAAGTCCGACAGCAACGGCCCCGCTAGCGACCCACAGAGGAAGCAAGGCAGCCATGACGCTGTACAGCCCACTTTTAATTATAAGCCTGTGTCAAAGCGTGGCTCAGAGAGGTGCTAGTCGCAGGGGTGTTACTGGGTCCGAGTCATCTATATGCCCCGTGAGTCTCAGTCGTCCGTTTGAGCAAACCAGAATGATCAGGGGCCAGTGTAAGTGCCCTTGCTGCCGGTCTACCACAATAGACAAGTGAAGTGGTTATGAATTCAGACTCTTTCTTCTCCGAGAAGACTTCTCGTACTCTTCATCGGTCTGTTCCAAACTTCAGTCCGGGAAGCTGACTGGACTGTTTGCAGCTTCTGCTCCAAGAGCAGCTGCAGACTCGCCGATCGTTTCAAGATCCTCCCTGCAGTATTGTTGATAAAAGTTCTGGCACTGTTGTCAATTCAATTGTGTACGTAGCTTATCTAAAGAAGGCTTCGGGCAGCTGGAGGCATCACAACGAAGGAATCTTGCTTTCTGAGCGTTGAGACTTTTCGCCTTTTCCTTTCTTCAAGCCTGCTGCTTCTGTATTTGAATAACAACATGTCCGTGAATTGATCTGGGGATCGCTTCATAGTTGAGGTTGCCCTATCCTGAGGCCTGAGCCTGGGATGAGGGCAGCCTCATGGCCTACTGAACGCGTCAACGCGACATGGAGACAGATTCATTCACAAAACTCTGCAATTCGATGCCAATTCGCTGGGAATGGGGCAACCAGATTTTTGCAGAAGCGCACCTCGGCCAGTCCTTCTCCTAGGTGCTTCCAGCAAGAAACCCATAACGTCCACTGTAACCTGTCCATGATCCCATAACAAGGGCCTAATTGTCCTGCCATTCTAATGTACCAACATGCATCCCTGCTTGTGATGCTCATAAAAGCCACATGGCCTGCCTTCAGCCGAGCTAGATCAGGAAAAGTCAATCTCAGACGGTTGCATCTACTGCAGGCTGCCGCTGCGGCGCTTCAGCGTGCAAGCGCGTGGCTCAGGGCGCACGAGGCTTGCAACCAGGATCACGACCGTCCCCAGACGCGTGGACCTATACTTTGCAGACCAGCCGGCCCGGCGTATACTCTGGGCGTGCATCGCCTTTGCCTGCGGGTACTACTGTGCCAACACCGGTGGGGCCACCTACTACCCAACGGCCATCCCACTGCTTTGACTGCTGCATTTCCCAGCTGCACTGGGCTTGCTTGGCTGTAGCCTCACTCATGCCCAGGCTGTTGTACTTGACTGCTCCATATGCACTTCTCACCGAACAGCCTGCTTCATCGCTATCGTATTTTTCAGACGTGTGCCCAGTTTGGACTGGGATATTAACTGCATGCTGTGAGTTCCTGAGACCCCTAGTCTGAAATTAGGCGACAAAGGGAAGGTTGCACTGTACATGGTCACTTCAAGGGGGATCAGAAAGTCTGCTCCAGCGCGGGGAGCGCATTGCGTGTGCAAACCATAAGCTCAGCAAAGGAGCCTTCCCTTGACAGATAAAGCTCCTGCAAGTTTAGAGCTGCTGCACGAGGCTGTCCCTAATTACAGCCTTGCAGCATGCCTCTGTAGTATACATGCCATTGTCCTTTGCAATCCCTGAAAACTCACGGTGTGTGCGCATGCAGTGTCGCTGTCATTTGGTGCGCTGGCAATCAATGATGTGGTGGCCGCAGCGCTGACCGTGGCCTTCTGCGAGGTGGTGTCATCGCTGTACTATGCAGCGCCAAAGCAGACTCTCAAACTGCTCTTCCTGCAATGCTTCAAGATCGGCATCATCTGCGCACTCATTGCTGATGCCTTCAAGCTGGGCGGATGATCAGGCCCATGAGAGCTAGGGGAAGACGAATTTTCGTGTCACGGTCAGATTTGTCTTGTGTAACGAAGGCCCCGAGGCCCAGCGGGAGACCGTCTGAAGCTGTTACTGTTGCCAGAGAAACTTGCAGCTTTGAGGCAGGCAACTTGACACTGGCGGCTGCGGCTTAGAATTTCACTCTAATGCTTCTGCAATTGGATTCCAGAAGGGCCTGTTATTTATTTTGAGACCGTCAGGAATTTATTTTGTTCTGACCAAAGAACAGCCGGAGGCCCATAGGCCTCCCCTCCTAGGCGCTCAGAGAACTGAACGGCCAGGTTTATAAGCAGAGGGAGGTAAGGGTTAGATCTGGCCACAGTAGCTTCTCAGATCAATGTCTTTGAACGGAAAAAATCTGGAATAGTCCTCCAATTGCAAAGCTTGTCCTCGGAGTGCACATTAGATCCAAGCTTCTGCTTCTTGCTTGCGTGTCCCGTACGCACTTGATTAAGTTTTTCCAAGAACTCTCCTAACGTCCAATCAACTCATCAGCAGACAAGGCCTGGACTTGAAAGTACGATTGAAAGGAATACGAGTAACGCAAGGAAGCGCTGCCTGCAAACTTCAAGGGAATCAAAAATCGCAGAAGCATCAGCACTGTTTGGTCCATCGTGAGGAATTCAGGCGTTCATGGTGCGCCTTACACTCATAGCTCGTGTGCACGATGGCCTTCCACTCGCCGAGGGCCTGGACGGGGAGAAGGACAGGGACTTGGAGACATACAAACACCAGGCCAAGGTGAATTTCAATCAAGCACCATCAGGGCCCACTGTCCGTGTCGAGGGCCTGATGTATCTTGCATACACATGAAATCTCTTGAGGAATATATAGTATGGTCGTTCAGTCTGCACATTTATGATCCAAGAATCACAGAGCTGGTCGAGAAAGAGTCCACTTGTCTGGCAGATTTCAGATCAAGCTGTAGTGATGAAGTCGTGTCTTGATGCAAAAGTATCCCAAGAAGAATAATCTTGTGCCTCTGCAGACACTCTTCAAAAGGATGGCGAAAGAAAACCCTGCAAACAGCAGGATGTCAGTGGACAGTGGCCCCTTTGTGTTCCACTACATCATCCATGGCGGAGTCTGCTATCTCACACTCACAGACAAGTAAGCCTTTTTATCTGCAAGGCCTGAGGGCTGAGACCTATGGGCAGCATGTATTGTGCCACAGTGTCTCCAGAACTGCCCAACATGGGCTGAGGACTTAGCTTCCATGCAGGAGTTACCCAAAGAAGCTGGCATACCAATATCTGGAGGAGCTGCAGAGTGAGTTCACCGGCCTGTATGGCTCACAGATCGAGTCTGCTGCGCGGCCATACGCTTTCATCAAATTTGGTGCGCCAATGCCCCCTGCGGTGATCAAAGGGCTCACTTGAATTCTGAGCCAGTACTCAAACACGTTGATGCAGCCCTTGAACCGTCGTTCCAGCATGACAGGGCTCCCACATCCTCATTGACATGCTCACAGTCAGGAGCATGTGCATTAATGCTTGGTGCTAGTGGTATGATTGGGTGACGAGGAATTAATTTAGTTCGCCCAAATATGGAGAGATGCTCGCAATGGTGAGGCTCCAGCAAATGTCCTGCCCACATCAAGATCGAGCTGCAGAGACAAATGTTGTGGTTTTACTGGGGCGCTAAATATAGCAGAAGACTCGTAGATAGGCGAACAGTACAGTCTTTTATAGATTCTAGCAAGTGCCTATATGCGGAGCCTCTCAAATCTCATTTCTTATTCTTGATGCAGACACATTCATCAGCAAGACGAAGAAGCTGTACATGGACACACGGACGCAGCGCAACATCTCCAAGCTCACCGAGGATCTGAGCGAGGTGCACAGCATCATGACGCGCAACATCGCCGACGTGCTGGGCCAGGGAGAGCGCCTAGACAGTGAGCCCCGCTGCCTCTGTACTATCCTGTTCTAGCACCATCCGCTGTGATTGCTGTTTAGATGGGTGATAAGTTGCCTAGAGCACATGCAGGCACCCAATTGGCATCTGCAGAACATATTATCATGAATGCCACTGTTGCCTGTAAGGCAGACGAGTAAGTAACGGTGCAGCTGGCCCTACTGTGGCATCAGTTGGGGCATTATACTGTATGTAAAGCCTAAGCCTATGCGCCCTGAGGTGGCGCCTTTGCATGCATGCTGAGCTTGCCAGCCAATGAATGCAGCTTGGCAGTGGCCACTGTCTGTATTGTGGCATTCCTGATCTTTGCTGTTGCCATTCAGACACCTGTATTGGCAGAGGGATCTTGTGATCCGCGCTTGACTTGGTACTGCTATGCAAGTGATGTCTTTGGGGTTGTTCGCCTGTCAATGTGTGTGTATCCTGGCTGCAGGAATGTCCCAGAAATCTGCGCAGCTGACATCGGAGTCAAAGCAGTACGCGCAGCGGTCAAAGGACCTGTATCGACAGGTGCTGGTGCCACATACATGCTCCTCTGTACACTCTTTAAAGTGGTCACTGCATTCTTGCTGCACCATCTCCTTGCTTCCCACCTCTGATGTGGCTCGCTGATGCGTGGTTGGGCTTTTTGGCTGTGACCTTTCAGATGCTGTACGCAATTCAGGCGAGCAGTCCTGCTGAGCTGCTTTTTTTTCTGTGCTTGCAGGCACTGATACGAAAGTACATGCCTGTTGCGGTGATCATCGGGGTGCTGGTCTTTGTGTTGTGGGTGCGATCGTATTTCTATGGCCGCCGATGAGTCTACCAGAGGCACTTTAGAGTGCAGTCGGCTTGTGAAATCCTGCCTGAGCCATCAACATGTCCGGCTTGTTTCAGCACTTCAACGGTGAGGCGGTGTTGAAGTGTTATCAATTACTTTTGGTCTAGGATGAAACAGTGGTCATGCATCTGAACGGCAGTTGCCTGAAGGCTACTCAGGCAGTAAGTTTAAACATGATGAAGCGAAACTCATTAGCTTGCGCAAGCGTGATAGGAAATTTTCTGCACGGCATCTGCAGTGTTGCGCATTTCTATACTGGAAGGTCTGTGACATAGGCTGTGTTGCTTGATATATCAGCATTGCTTTGCGCCACAAAGTTTGTGGCCATACAGGGGCGCTCCGGCTGCCAGCCAGTGTTGACAACTATTATTGCAATTGTGAAGCGCGACCTAAACCATCAGCAAATTATAGCAGGTTGGTTGCTAAGGAAGTATGAACATTAAAGAGCAAAAAAATGGAAATCCAAGAAAACGGGGTCCTGTTCTTGCTGTCCTGGTGCCATTCATGTGCATGTGCTCAAGTCTAGACTTTAGTAAATCCACCTGTAATGTACTAACCCCTACAAATACGGTGGGTTCGAATTCTTCGATGCATGTCACAATGGCGTCAGTCTGAGAGCCTTATTGGGACTAGAGACGGTCGAAAGAATTTTCCTGAACTGATGTGAACTTCAAATTCGTTGTTATCTCAGTAGTCTTCAGTAGGACCTGCAATCATGCTTAGCTGCTTCACGGCCGCACATCATCACGTCCAAATACAAGTGTCAATGTACATTCTGACATGTAGCGGACAGCAAGACAGATTTGTCCGACACTGGACTTCTGACGGCTCCTGCCACTCTGGCATCAGCGTGCAGATCTCGAGATCATCGGCCCTAAATTGTTTGCCAGCGGCTTCACATGAAAGACCCAAGCGTAGTCGGAGGCCTTATGTTTCTTGTAGCAGCAGAAACATCATGTATCGGTGCCCCACATGCTTACAGCCACTGAGGGAAAAGGACAAGAGCATGCTGGAATGTGGGAGTGGCCACACTATCCTGCGTGCAAAAGAGGGCTACATCCATTTGTTGCCATCCGGAAGAAAGGCTGCCGTCAACGCTGCAGGCGACTCGCTTGAAATGGTGGTTCTGTGACCTTCGTGGCTGATCCTCTCAAGTGAGAGAAGCACTCTGATCTGAACGTCTAAGAACATTAGTCTGAAGCAGAGTGAATTGTCTGTAGTTCCACAATTTATATTGAATAAGATTCACTGTATATCAGGTGAAGGCTCGCCGCAGGTTCTTTGATGCTGGGCACTACGACTTCATAGCAGATGAGATAGGCCGCCTGATTGCAGAGTACATGAAGGAGTACAACCAGGTAAGCTTTGACTTCCTCCCAGCTATAATGCCATTCTTTTGTCAGCAGGTGGAATGCTGGATGCTGGCTTTAAATAGGGCCCTTCCTCAGCTTGAAAAAGGCTTGGTTCACTAAAGAGGAGCATGTGAAAGATGCTTCTGTCAGCAGGTGGCCTTTCTAGATGCTGGCTGTGGAGAGGGCATGTATACAGCACGCATACAGAACTTCATTGAACAGGCTGGCAAGAAATGCACAGCCTATGGGGTTGATGTGTCCAAGACGGCAGTCCGCATGGCTGCAAAGCGACACAAAGCAGCCTCCTTTGCAGTGGCCAGCTCGTACGCTCTGCCCTTTGAAAATCAGGCAATCACTCTCAGCTCATGTGCTCTCCCTGCTGACACGCGAGCACGAATTCCATCTCCCTGCCTATGGTTCAAACGTGTAGCCGCATTGATGCGCAAGACAATTGATTCAGATCATCGGTGAAACGTCTCTCATCAGTCACAGTTGATTGTTTGATGTTCACTATGTTATGAATACTAATTGATACGGCTGATTGTCTGATCGATTACAGTTATTTTGATACTTGGTTGAGTCCAAGGCAGAAGGGTGCTGCACAAAAGTTTTACTGTGAGCGGTCACTTCAGGGTGATCTGTGCCTCATGCCAGAAACAGCAGCTGCTGCGCAGGAATTTGACGCGATGATATCCGTCTTTGCACCAGTCGCAGTGTCAGAGTTTACCAGAGTGCTCAAGCCTGCTGGAGGGTTGCTTATAATGGCCTACCCTGGAGCTGGGCACCTCTTGGAGCTCAAAAAGCTGTTGTACAGGCAGCCGAAGCTGTTCAGTGAGGATGCCATTTCTTGCCTGGAACTGGACAAGGCACCCTGTAAGGAAATCAAGACAGTGAGAGTGACGCGGGAGCTCAGACTGCCTCGGAGGGAAGCACTTGACCTGTTGGCTATGACACCATACTTTTGGCATGCGCCTCCTGACATTGAGAGTCGCATTTCTCAAGAAGATGGCCTTGTCACCACTGCTGAGGTACTATTGACTGCTTTCAGACTGGGGTAGGTATGCACGGTACCGCATGTACATTTCGTAGATGAATTTGACTTCTTTAGATAATATGAGTTGTACAATAGAATGAGGAGTCAGCCTGTACACATGTGCATCAGTAATGTTTTCTTGAATTTTCCAATCAGGACTACTTACTAAGTAGTACTTAGGACTTATACTGTTGGATTCAGTTTGTAGCCCGCCAGGGAGGAGTTTAATACTCATCATCAGCACACAGCCCATCCTCAAGTGTTTCCGTCGTTGCACTTGGTAAAGATGATGCAATTCCTAGGAACTGTTCCTTGCTTTGCATCATGCATTGTACTTTTCATTGGTGATGTACACGATTTGATACAAAATTACATGTTTTCATGGACGACACTGCATGACCATCTTCATCCTTACAGAGCCCTCACAGAAGCAGATCAGCAAGAGCTCATCCAATTCCACAAATGCATGAGTTTCATGCTGAGAAGGGGTGCAGCCTTCCATGCAGCTGACCAAGGAAGGATGTGCACAAGCTGTGCGCAGACCAGACACTGTTATTGATTTATCACACCATGTTTAGCCTAAAACAGTCACTTGCAAAGCATGTTCTCCCAAAGCTTGAAACTTCTCCCCAACTCCTACCAGCTCGACCTTCTACTTTCCTGCGCAAAATGCTCATATATACAGCAGCACAGCAAATACCTATTGCACTTGCGGAGTTCCAAGTGGGTTCAATCACCTGCTAGGAAGCACATTGGAGTTATTAGCTGAAAGTGCCCTTCAAATTTGAAGGCGCTGAAGGCAGTCCATATTACCCATTGCTGCCATGGAACGATCATGGTGTATATATTTTTCCTAGCCAACCAGACCAGCCACCAGATCACTGCCCAGGTGCATTAAGACACTGATCTGAACCTACTCACAAATTCTGGTGTCTTTACTTTCCTGGCAGGAATGTTGGGATAGTGACTTGTTCGCAACACCAACGGTGTGACAGCTGAGCGACACAGCATTCTAGATTAAGGACACTGGCTCCTCGCTGAATGACTCATTCCTCCCCTACCCCATCGTGTGGCGTAATGTCAATCTCCTCAAAGCTATTTGCATCTGCAGAACAACAAAGCTATGGTGTTACTGGTCTGTGCACCAACACAGAATTGTAAACAGGAAGAAAGCACCATATCCTATGCAACCGGAGCGTCATTGTAAGGCTGGTCTGCAAGCAAATTTTGTGAGTAAAGACACAAATTGATGAGATCAAAGGGAAGTCAGCCTCGCACCATCAAGGAGAGCAAAAGTCAGGGCGAGGGTATCGCCATTCTCCACCTTGCTGTCAGCCAGTGTCAAGGAGTCCTGTAGCTCAGCGCCCTCTCTGAAAAGTTTCATCTCTTTTGGATCCTGCACAGAGCAGAGGGAAGAGGGTGGAGGAGCGCGGCTGGCATCAGGGATGAAGGAAAGCCCTTGCTGGGAGGCAGCATTGCTTCCACCGATGTTGACACAACCAGGAAGATGATACGACACTTATATCAATCTGGCTTCAGAGAAGGCCATAAGAGTGAAACGTCGTCTGACAGATCCCCAGGTCGCACCTTCTGAATTAAGTCTTGAAGCTTGGCCTTCACTTCTAGGATGGTCTCCGTCAAGTCGATGTGCAGGAAGAAAGTGGACTTTTTGCGCTTCACTTTGACATAGACCCATTTATTGCCCGCATCCTCCGAAGCCTGCATTCGGCAAAAACGCGATGAACCCACCATTGCACATCAGCTATGGTGATAAAGACAGCAATTCAGCACCTTTCACGCTTGTTTTCGCCATTGAATCTCAATCTACAAGCACTTGTCTTTTAGCCCTCAACATCAGCGCCAGACGTCCGTCACGAGGGACCAATGTCGTGAACTAAAAGGTTGTCCGGTACACTTTTTATGAAAGTCAGTGTGGCGTTCGCAACGCACCATGTTCTTGAATTGTCAACCAATAGTATTACAATGTTCCGAATTTTCCAAAGCCTTGGTTTTGCTTGTTTCTCGCCAAACGAAGACGATCAACCAAACGGAACTTTGCAGATCAAGAATGGCTTTGTTATGAACGATGTCTCAATTGAGTGTCTTGGGAAACGTAATGCTTCTGCTTCCAACCAAACGGAATAGACACTTCTGTTCGTACAGTACTGATTTTTTTGAAACAGTCTGTCTGACTTCCCAAAGCTGCGTTGTATACATCAATTCCCTCGGAGCCACGCCATCAAAGGGGTTTGGGGGGTTTCCCTTCCAGGCCTCTTCTCGTGGAAACAATGAAAAGCCGAGTGTTGCTAGGAGATTAGAGAAGGAAAATACTAAAGATCCAAAATTGCACGATGTGCTCTGATTGGTGACATCGCATGAACAGAGCAAACGCTCTGTGCCATAAATACATGGGTGATGGAAAAGTTCTTCACTCACTGAACGCTGGTAACAAAAAGAAAAACACGAGTACGATTCTTCCATATAGCTTCAGAGGCGATGCTAGTGGCATCTGGGATCTTGGCGCGTTTGAAAGTGCTTGAGGGAGAAGGCAAGGTGAGACATGGAGTTCAGGGATTGGATCTCGGAGAGGCTGACGCCTGCAGTCATGGTCATCTCTTCTCCAGAAGCCGAAGAGATGTGCCAGGAGAAGAACGGATTGACAGTCGTCGATCTCTTGCGCCCCTACGGCTTTCTTCACCAGCTGAGTGGTGAGTTCGTCAAGGCTGATGAAGCACCGCTCTTTTAGTTTCACCAGGATGCCTGAAGATTAGACACGACTTTGAGGCCGACTAAGCCTCCTACCCTCAACTAAGATTACTTGATCAATAACAGACTGGGCAATTGTAGGAATACCAACAAATGCTCACAGATTGGACAGCAGTAGCTCAGGTACTGTTCACTGAACATGTCCATCTGTGCCTTTGACAGTGCCGGTTCGCACCGTGGGAGAGCATGCATACAGGATACGGGAGTTCAGAGTTCGCTTCTACAGAGCAGACATGATGTTCCAGCCCTCCCCAGAGGTAATGGTCATGCGATTCTGCTAGAGTCAAGTGCAGGTCATCCTCTTCAAGATTATATCTGATCATGCGGCAACAAATGCATGGTGGATCAATCACTAATCAACCATTCTGAATGGCATGCAGGCCGCAGATGAGTACCTGAAGGGGGTATTGAACGCAGCTGCCAAGGAAAGCGGTTCTGTGGAGATCCCTGATGTGATGGCTGCCGTGCAGAGCGGTACGGCACAGGAACCCACTTTTCCTGTGCGCTGTCTCGAGCTCAGATGCATGCAAGTGATGCAGTCACATGCATGTTACGCAAGTAGCTCAGAGAGTATGGCTACCACTTGCCTTAAGAGGGGGTTCACATGGTGCCGAATCTCTGCAGCATGGCATCTGCACTCACGCCACATCTTGGCAGTTCCCTTGCTGCTATGTAGCATTGATCTGAACTATATTCAAGATGATTGTGTTTCATGCTCGCAGGCAAGGGCTTCTTGACAGACAACACTCCTTGGTGGGACAAGTATCGGGATGAGTTTTTCCGCATGACGTCATTCGGCGAGCTTGAGACATTCGACCACCCTGTGGCATGTAAGACCCCGTTACGCCTGTCCCTCTCTAGCTCATTGTAGTCGACTCCTGAACTTAGTCAAAACCAGCTGTAATTCTGAGACACATTGTTGTGGAGCCCATTTTGTGTATTGTCAGACATGTCAAATCAGCTCAGGCATGACTATTACTCCACCACCTATTGACCAATGGGTGAAGAGACTCTACAGCCTTGGAACACCAAGAAGTGATGATTCTGATATGAGGCATCATCGATGAGCGCATGGAGCTATCTCCACAACATGACGTTCACTTGATGCAAAGCATGAATCCCAAAGTGCTGCTGGCATGCATGTGCAGGCTTGCTGGTGCTGCATGCGCATGCAGAGAACCCAGTGGAGGCGTTTGGGAAGCTCTTCCACTCTTCGCGCAAGCCGCCCCTCATGGCAGAGGGCAAGATGGAGCATCGCATTGTCATGCACCACTTGCTCATCCATGGCGACAATGTGCAGGCGGAGGGCGGCTATGCCAGGTGCTACTGCTGCACCTCGTCCATGCATAGCCTTCGCACATGATGTCAGCCGCATTAGCTTAGCATATACTGTCAGCCAGGCCATCGGCTGGTGGGCTCCTGCAACATGGCAAGCTCGGCAGGAAGCAAGCATGCTGGCAGGCCTTCATTGATAGCACCCGCAGATATCTGGGGAACCGGCAAGCATTCAGGAGTTTGTAGGGTGTGATTACCACAATCTCCAGCCATGTTCAAATGAGCAGATTGAGAGCCTGTCTTGAGCAAGATGATGACCCAACATGTGCAGGTCAGAGGAGAAGCTGAAGGCAGCGCGGGTGGCACTGGGGACGGCGGCAGTGCATCTGATCCGGATCAACTCTGGCAGGGGCGATCTCTCCAGCAAGCTGGGCTATGAGAGCCTCTGGCGCCACCCCTTACCAGGCACCCTGCCGGGAGGTGGTGCTGGGGAGCCACCCTCCAGACCCCCAGTCCCCACTGCGGTGTGTTTCTGGCCCGGTATTCAACATTCATTGTGGTGGGGTAAGCTGCAGTAAGGGCCTGGGCCTCCGATCTTGTCATGTTGCAGGTAGCAAGTGAGTAGGCAGACTTACCGCGAAATGTCAGTTATCTATGACAATACCGTAATGTTACGTTTGTCGCCCTTCCTATTTTCTTTATGTCGCACCCAAGCTCCTTGTTGATCATCGATGAAAGCTTTGATAGGCAGGAAAATCGGACCCTGGGCTAATTTGATGGATATACCTTGAATTAGGGCTATGGGGAGTGCCTGACCAAGGCCAACCTGGATGACATCAAGCGCTTCTCGGAGGACTTTGCTGTCAGGGCACTGCTGCCTGCCATGGAGGCCCGAGTTCGCGCTCTCAATCATCAGGCAAGCACCCACCTCCATCCCATTTGCCGCTGTATCGTTTCTAGAAAACTGATCAAGGTGTGTCAGAGTGTTCTTCTCCGAGTCTTTAAAGGACATGCTTCTTCTTCATACATATCCCCTTTTCAGATGCCTCCTCACTGCACTGGGCCCAACAGAGCTGGATCGCAAGCATCCGCTGTTTAGAGACGTGAAAGGAGAGGACCTTGTGAATGTACAGGTGACGTCCACAAGGAAGGGACTGCGAAACCAGCTGAAGACGCTGCTTTGGCGGAAGCAGCCGGGCGGCGCGGCCGGCAGGGATTCCCCAATGGGCTCGGTGCACGGCGGCTCCGTACACGGGGGAACCGCGGCGAGCGCCGTAAACGGCAGCGTGGGCACCTACGGGATGGGGTCCGTAGAGGGCCAGATGCGCGCTCTGGCGGACCTGGCATTCACGATGCAGGACTACGACACCGCGCTGTCCACGCTGCGCCTGCTGGCCAGCGACCTGCGCGCTGACAAGGCATGGAAGCAGTACGCCGCTGTCCAGGTGACCATGCCCTCTGCGCCACACAGCTTGCCCTTTGCCATTCCCCCCACAATATAGTGAAATGGTTACTAAGCTTATGATGGTGTTCAAGTGACACCGGCTGTGCTCCACAGTTTGGGTAACCTGCACCCGACTGCACCCTGAGGAGAGAGACACTGTGCACGAAACACTCCGCGTCATAATCTTTCACTGGTGTTGCGCAGGAGATGATTGGCATTTCGCTGTTCATGGCGCGGGGCACAATGAGCGAGGTGTTGGGAGCTTTCAAGGAGGCTTTCTACCGGTACAACACTGCTGCGCCGCACGAGACTGCTCCGCGCGAATGCGTGCGCTACGCAACTCGCTCCATGCTGCTAGCAGCGGAGTACGCGCGCCAACATGGAGCCTACAATGAGGCCAACTACGCCCTCATGAAAGCCCACTTCCAGGTGAGGGTCCCTGCCCTATTTTGACTGCCACGCTTCTGAACCTGTCTCAAGACAACAATTATGCGCCATGGCCAAACTCTGCAAAGACACTTGAGAGAACCATGGTAAATCCTCCATGTGGTTGATGCGCATCAATGCCGAAGATAATCTACACTCTGTATGGCTGGTGCGCTGGGATTGTTCCCTGCAAACAGCATTGCCGATGACTAAAATGTTGGAAGTCATTGCCCCTCAGGAGGAGAATTTGCGGGCGGCACTGCTGCTGGAGCAGGCGGCGCTGTGCCTGCTGCGCGTCTCGCCGCCCTCGGTGCGCAAGTACGCGTTCCACATGGTGCTCGCCGGTCTGCGCTACAACGCATGCGACCAGAAGGCGCTCGGCATGCGCGCCTACAGGTTTGTCATTTCCGTAGATCCCCATGCATGGCAGTAATTTGTGTTTTTCGTGGATTTTCATATGCAGCACTTGGTGATTTTACCTGCGCATAATTTTACATGACGGTTGCTTATTCATTCCTGTGAGCAACTTGTAGTAAGGCAAGCTCTGCACAGGTCAGGACGCTTCAGCCATTCTCAGTGAGTCCCACCACTGGAAGTGCAGCGTGCTCTTACCGAGCGAATGGCACATGCTTGTTTTGGTCCATCGTATGTTCTCTTGCTGGATGCCCTGTGGCAACCCATGCAAATGCTGACAGGCCTGTGGGGAATCTGTGGCTGCGCAGGCAGGTGCTGTCGGTGTACAAGGGCCACAAGTGGGCTTTCATAGAGGAGCACATTCACGACGTGCTGGGCAAGCAGAGCCGCGACGCCGGAGACTTTGAAGTGGCGCTGCAGCACTTTGCAGCCATGCTGCAGTGCTCCCACTCGCCGCCTTACTGGCAGACGCACTACCTCAAACAGTTCCTGGACACCGTCGCAGCTGCCACAAAGGCCAAGGTTGGGGCCACGTATGTTGAAAGCAGTGGGGGGATTGGCTGAGTGCGTTTGGCTTGTAGAATTCAGAGGTTTCGGGCAGATGCACAGCTTCAGGAGGGTTCTCACCTTGTCGCAGCCACGAAGGCCAGGATGGGGGGTAGCATGCTGTTTGGGTAATTATGCTTTTTATTTTGCACCGGTGCAGAGCAGTAAGGGGGTCGGCAAAATCCAAATTTGCTTTAGGTTCTGGAGGTTTCTGGTGAGCGTACTAGCTCAAGCACCTCGAGTATACTGCTGCCTCTGCTGCAACGACCAAAGGGGGGCTGCAGGATGCTCTTCTGGCTCAAAGGGCGTCCAATAAAGCACAAAGGAGAATGGCTGGGGGTGGATAATAAGCCTGGCGTGTTCTGCAGGGGGCGGCGCCAGTGTTGGAGCTGCCACTGCCGGAGGTGGATGCAGAGCATGTGACTGTGCAGGCTGACAACGAGATCTGCCATGGCAACCCCGAGTCGCGCACGCAGCCCGAAGAGCTCTGGCGCTCTCTTGAGGGGCCGTTGCTCTCTGGTGAGCCACCTCTTCTTTGTCCCTGCATTGCATCCGCAACCTTGCTTCCCAGAGGAATTGAATCATTGAGCTTGGCATCGTTCTTCCTTGTGGAGCTTCTTCCTTGTGCATCATATAGTAGTATCCCAGCTATTCAAGAAGGGTTGTGCATGATGCGTTCCTTGACAGCTGATATCAAAAGCATTTCTATTTCGCATGCCTTTTTGAAGGGATCCTGCATGGTGCATCGGTGAGTTGTGTCCTGCTTGGATCCGGCAAGTCCACCGAGGGGTACTACCTACTAGGTATGTGGCAGCCTTTACCTGCACTTTGTCTGCAGACGCACCTTGCCTCAGGCAGGAAAAGAGTGTAATAATAATAATTATAACTATAACTTAATGCATGAACTGTGCTGCAGGATTGGATACAGGCACGACCTGGTTGGATGCCGGGGGCAGCAGCAGCAAGGTGTCAGCGCTGCAACTGAGCACGGCGGTGGCAGGGGAGATGATCGAGGTCCTCATATCCCTTGCCAACCCCCTGGCCGTGGACCTGCACGTCTCGCGGCTGCGCCTGCTCTTCGAGTCTGAGCCCATGCAGACAGAGGGTGACCTGGGTCGATATGCAGAGGTAATCATTCAAATTGCACTGATCTGCCTATCGATGTCTGCTTATCCATCACTGTTGGGGCCAGGCATCATTCATGGTTGAGTACCTGGTGGCTGATGTGAGAAATGACGTGACACGCTCACATGATCCGCCTAGGTAAACGATCTTGAATGATGTTCTGATTAATGTCTCAAACAGTCAAGAACTTATTTACACACGAGGGAGTTCATGCATTTGTGCCGGCAGGTAACATTGTGTGGTCTTCCTTGACAAGGATAGAACTCTGTGGGTACGTGAACGGATGTCTGTCATCATAATCTTCGCGTTCCTGCTCAAAAGTAAGATCATGTCATAAGCTGCTATTCTGTGCTGTCCAGGCGCAGGAGCAGGCGGTGGTTTTAAAGGGTGGAGAGCGCGTGCGACTGGCTTTGGGGCTGCGGCCACTGCGGCCCGGGCTACTCACCCTGACCGGGGTGGAGTGGCTGCTGGACGGGAACGCCCCCGGACGCAAGCTCTTTGCTCCCAAGCGCCCCAAGCACCGCCGCACCGCCTCCCGGTGAGTCATCTGCGCTGTTTCCATGAGACAGAATTTGTTTTTGGTTGTGGTGCATGTCATTGCCTCCCTCCATGATGTATCGGAAGGATTGGGTTCTTCTGATGCATCTCTGAGCTTGACAATGACTTGTTCCAAAGAGCAGTGGCAGGGTGAGGAGGTATCATTGAGGAGTCTTAAGAAAGAGTTTGGTGCAATGCAGGGCTGCCACGAAGGCCGAGATGCAGAGCCAGTGCCTGTCTTTCAGCATACTGGATGCCTTGCCCCGGCTGGAGGTAAGACAACTCTCCAGTTTTCAATCTACATTTCTTCCTCTGACCTAACAATGGTTGTCTGCTTACACGTGGGCAACAAACTCTGCTCACAGATCGTTCGTGGCTAGCAACCAATTTGGAAGATCTACAAAGCAAAAGCAGAAAGGTTTGCATATCTGTGTGCAGGCATCTGTGGAGCAGCTGCCTCCGACCATGCTGGCAGGGGAGGTGAGGAAGTGCACGCTGACACTGCGCAACACAGGCAAGGTGCCCCTGCGCAGCATTCGGGCAGTCTGCAGCAGCCCCGACGTATACCTGCCTCCTGACGACGCAGATGCAAGCGGGGCAACCGTCGACAGCTTGGCACCAGGTGCACCATTTTCCCCTTGACTCTGCATTCCGTGGGATTTGTCAAGATTCAGCAGACACACTCCTGCTCACATGCCATGCTGTCAATGCAGTGCCTCCTGATGCATAGTCTTTTCTGACAATCAACCGGCGTGATTTATTGCCGGCAAGTAGAAGGGGCAGGAATGTTTGGATTCAAGGTACCACATTGTCTGCAGAAGCACAGAACTCATACATGCAGACAGACCAACGCCTCTTTACCAAAAAGCAGGACGGATGCACAATCAATCATCAGGTCACTCATTACAAGCCTGGGGCATGCAGGGAGGGAACGCGCGGCAGGGACGTCAGCGCTGCAGCAGCCGTGCCTGCGGCTGCGACGGGGCCTGACGCTCTACACATGGCCTGCCGCCAAGGCGCTAGGCCCGGGCGAGGAGCTGCAGTGGCCTTTGTGGGTGCACCCGCGGGAGAGGGGCCAGTTCGACTTCCACCTCGCTGTGTTCTTTGAGCCTGCAGCGCCAGTGGACGGCATGAATTACAGGTAGGTGGCAGGCGCCCTTTCGTTGCAGCAGGGTAGTGGCGTGGGGATGTGCAGGGGTCCAGATGTCCACTCCCAGGCGTTGAAATAAGTGGTTTGATGGTGTAGTACCAGCTTGTTGTGGCCCTCTGGCTTGCCACCGCATCTCACAGATGCTGGCGCTCCTCCTGCATGTTGGCACACTGCTCCATGTGTCAATCTGCAGTGGCAGGCAGTGTTGGAAGCCAACAAGGATCTTGCGATGAAAAAGTTGCTCAGTCTTGCTCGAAGCATCACGCATTACGTATCCTCTGTGCATTGCGTGGTGCATCTCTTCTGATATTGGCCATGCTTGCAGGGTTCTACGGCTGAGTCACTCGGTGGACGTTCTGCCGTCTCTGGATGTGGCCGCCAGCCTGGCCGCCTCCAGGACCGACCTTGTCACCTTCCTGCTCCGCCTCTCCATGCGCAACATGCAGGTGAATATCTTCTCATCTTTCCTACACGCCATGCAAGGAGCGCGAATGAGTGATCAATTGGCTAGAGCAGAGATGGCAGGAAAGTGGGATGAGTAGAAGGGCCCTGTCAGTGCCAGAAAAACCTGGCAGGCAATACATGCAAGCAACAAGGCCCATGACACACAAAACATTTGGCTCGGTCTGTAGGATTACACCCACATTCATAATTGGAAGTTCCAAACTTCCCAGGACTGCTGCATTTCCTGGGCTACATCAGAGGATGGTCCGCTGCTGCATAGAGAGGCAATTTCATGCATTCTGTCCAAGCTCAGGTGCTAGCAAAGAAGTGACGCGTGGGGTGTGAAGCAGCCCTCAGCAATGCTGCAAGGTAATTATTTTTGCTCATGTGCTCTGGGCTGCAGGGGCTGCAGGCGCTGACTGTGCGCCAGGTGTCCTGCCTGAGCGACAGCTGGCGCATCTCCCAGCTGGGCAGGCGGGGCGAGGCGGCCTCTGCTGCCCTGCCGCCTCCATCCACATCGATCACCCCCGCCATCGAGCTTCCTGCAGCTTCTGCGGCAACTGCCTACTTCCGCCTGCATCCTCCTGAAGCCTCCGCCGTGGATGCAAGCACTAGCGCTGGCGAGGAGTGGGTGAAGGCTGTGGAGGGGCCACTCGCGCATTTCCACACAGAGCGCATGAAGAGGCTGCAGCTGGACTCTGAGCCCGAGCAGCAGGCGTGCCCCTCCCTGTGAAAGTAATACATGATATTCCTGTGCCAGCATTGGTCATGCATGTACACTGGATGTACCGTGATGCCAATCTGTTCTAAGCTCTTCACATATGGTGCCGGAAGCGAGGGTAGTCTTACCGTGTTTGCAGCACCTTTTGTGGTGATTTCTATTCTGATTGCTCTTCATCGGGACGTTTGAGGGCCACGCACTGCTGTGTGCTAGCGCAGCTCTGCAAGTTGTGATCAGCTGATCTGAAGCAATGCACCACAGAGGATTGAGCCTCTACCAGAATAAAGCTTCTAGGATGTTTTCGACCGAGGGGTTGTGTGTTTCGCCCGTGCAGTTTCCTACGCGGCCGTCCAAAGCAGAGCTGCAGCGGGCAGCCCTAGAGCAGCAGCCGGAGCCATCAACTTCTGACACCCCTGAGAACAAGGGGCCGGACATCATCGTGGTTTGGGCGCTGCCAGACGCTGCCGGCAACCCCCGCTGCATCGGCGCTCACCATGTCTACGACCTCCAAGAAAAGGTGAATCAGTTTCCCATTGAACTCTGCTTTGTGTGCTTCTGCTCTGGGCACCCGTTGGCATTATCTGACCCACAACACCTGGACATGCAGTTTGAAGTGCGCACCAGATCTAGGAGCTTGTTTATTGTCTCCCACTGTTGCTAGAGGGAAACGGCGCCAGGCGACAGTCCAAACGTGTAGCTTTCCATGCTGTTGGCAGTTGCAACATCCTCAGTATTTGTCTTTGGGTGCCTTCTGCGTAGCTTTGTGGCCCTCTGAACTCACTCAGTGGGTTGAATTGTGCATCAGGATTTGTTAACTCTTATCTGTTATCCAGGAGAAGGTGGCAATAAGGGCGACGCTGCGCGGGGAGGAGCGGCTGAGTCACAACTTCCGCGGCGGCGGCATGTGCGCAGCTGCCCTGCAGCTGGACCTGCGCAACTGCAGCGATACCACAGCCTCCCTCTGCATCGAGACCGGCACCGGAGCGCCCGGCAGAGGCATGCTCCTTCCCCTTTCTTCTACAGATGGATGAAAGCATAGTTGCACCATACGGATTCGGCCATTCGGCATATGGTGTATATTCGGTCGTATTTTCGGTGCTTTTGGCCAAAATGGGCCGTTTTTGACCGAATTCCGTATGTTTTCAGACCGTATGACCGAATATAGGGCCGTATATTTGGTCCCTAAAAAATGTTCCGACCGAATGGTGCAACTATGGATGAAAGCTGTTCTGCTAGAGCAGTGCATGAAGAGGGTTGGTCTCTCCAATGACACTTTGTGTGCCTTGTTCCCAACTTGCCTGTACTCTACCTCAAAAATCCTTTAAGCTGAATCTACTTGAATGGATCGTAGGAGGGATCTTACCCATATCCTCTGCTTGGAAGGCAATCTCCTTACACGTTTAATAATACGCAAGGGCTTTCTAAAGCAGATATTGGCATTTATTGTGTAATACTATTTCATGGCCCCGGCTGGCGGGTGGCGATATAAAGACTGAGCACCGTGCCCACGGTTGAGTAGGTCTTGCTTGGATCTGGTGAGTCCAACAAGAAGTTGGATTATGGCAGCCTTCAACTGCAGCTTGTCTGCGAGACGCACCTTGCCTCTTGGCAGGAAAAGCGTGAAATAATAATAATAATAATAATAATAATAATAATAATAATAATAATAATAATAAT